>ENA-ORSX01000134-ORSX01000134.1-human-gut-metagenome-genome-assembly--contig:-NODE-134-length-92038-cov-9.038094_pt1 | contig 92038 bp, 92 predicted proteins | sample MGYA00241904_ERZ509172 | MGnify/ENA primary metagenome ERZ509172 (study PRJEB26280, sample SAMEA2338795) | human gut metagenome | biome: human gut; feature: human-associated habitat; material: faeces... | reverse complement strand
AATACGGCCTCCATATCACGGGGGGCAGCGATTTCCACGGGGAGGCCGTCCGACCAGATTCCTTCCTTACCCCCATTCCCCTCAACCTCGACTGGCTGGGAACCTTCCAAAATGCCCAGCTAGTCCTCAATTGATTTACGTACGGTGTCACAAATGGCGTTTGGCATGGTATGATGGATTTCTCGATTAGATAAGGGTAGATCAGAACAAGTATGTATCCGGGGCTTTCTTCATCTGAAATAGCATGACAGAGCAGTATGTCGGCTTCGGTTATCAGGCGACAGAACTGGAACTGCACTTCCGAACCGCCAGCCCGAAAGGGCGGCGTACGGAAGTGCAGTTCTCTTTTTTACACCAAGCGCAGAAGCTGCGGCCTATGTGTTTTCTCCTGTCAGAGAAAAATATCTATCTTCCTATATAGTTCAGCCCGGCAGGTAAACAGATGCCCTAATTCACCCCGACCAATCACCCTGCTCTACTGCGCTTTCGCCGCACCGAAATAGTTCCCGCAGCTTGGTCTACCTTATCCGCCTGTTCTATCTCTCCCAACGTCTTTCGCAACAGAAACCCTACCGGAAGTAATAGCAGATTCAAAAAGATGGCATATCCGAGAGACAGGCATGCTACATTTAGGGCAATCCCTAATTCCTCCAGATTACCGCCACCCAGGCTGTGCATCATTTTAATCAGACTAAGCAGTGAGCCAGCACCTCCGGCCAGTAAAGATCCTATAGCCACCTGCCGATAGGCCAGATAACTCTCCAGCGCACGGGCGGCGGAAGGTTTTTTCTCTTGAAACATAGCCCGGATTGCCCAACCAAAAGCGCGGAAAGAGTTGTTCCCCAGAAGAACCAGTACGCACGCGATTAGCAGGAACGCCAGCGTTGTATAATCCAGAAGCGACAGCAAGTTTGCAACATCCAGTCTGATTCCGGACGGTGTAACTGAACAGACTGCCCCACCTCCGACCAACAGAACGCATCCAAAGAGATAAACCAGATAACGCACCTTTACCACGCCCTTTCTCTGTCTACAGTAGTATTTCGGTTTCCCTCTGCTCTTAATGGTTTCATGTATCATATCGACATATTTTTGCAAAAATTAAGGCTCTAACCTGGCTACATCTCCTCACTGCTGATAGTGTACTGGATAAGGTGAGGTACAGGAACGCGCCGTACTCAAAAATGCGGCTAAAATAAACGAATATGAAAAATGTCCGATGGGTCTTCCCATCGGACATTTTTTGCCGTGTCTACTGCGGATACCCGTACCCCGGTCAGGATATCTCCATCATCTTCCCATTTTCCAGCACAATAGGCGGTAGCTCCGTCTCGTCTCCATATAGGTCCGGACGGGCCAGAAGATAGTGCTCCAATGCGTTCCGGCTCTCAAATTTGGTCGCCTGGAAGGGACCAGCCGGGCCATACTTCTCCACAAACAGCAGTCCGTCCTCCGTCTCCATCAATACGCCGGTATGTCCCACAAAGCGGACCCCGTCAAGTGGGGAATGCAGATATACCTCGATCAGGGACATTCCCTTGGCGCTGTCCACCTGTATGCCACGCTCCGACCACGCTTCCTCAATGCGGGCAAGGTGTTCCTCCTGGGTCGCCGCCCCCTCCAGAGGTACGGCATTGAACAGAGTAATGAAATCGGCCCGTGCTTCTGAACTGAGCTGGTATTCCTTCTGCGTGTCAATGGCCTCAATGTCAAACATTAGATAGGTATCACTCTCATCCGCAGTCCCACAGGTCTGGAGCTGATCCCGCATCAACAGGAACGCGGTCAGGCGGCAATTGGCCTCCATAAAAAATGTGCCGTCTGGCAGTTCCTTAATGTCAAACAAAAGTGAGCTGTAGTCAACAAAGTCACCCTCCATGGCGGTAAAGCCCTCCGTGAGGGTGGGCGTGGTCACCCGGGCGTTAAAGTCGTCTGCCCAGGCCAGCAGGGTATCGGTCTGCTCCTGAGATACGCCGTGGGCCTGAAGCGCATCCACGACCTCCCTCCTGGAGCTGTCATCCGTCAAATTGGAATAGAGGGCCTGTGTTTTTTCCGGCACATGGGAACCGTCAGGCGCGGAGGGTAAGCTCCCAGCAGGTGTACTACAGCTAGCCAGAGAAATTACCAAGAGTGCTGCCACAATTGTAGCGAATCGTTTTTTCTTCATATCAATCTGAGTTCCTTTCATAATTGCCTGTGAATTTGAGATGTATCTAACAGAGCATATATGTTCCGGAGCAAATCTGTCAGCTATCGTCCAGCACAGATTTGCGGCGTCTCCACATTATAGACGCAAATCCAGCTAAAAAGTTTTCAGCAGCTGCTTTGTTTCTAATATTCGCGCTCTATCGCGCCCACAAGGAACGTGGTATAATATTTAATAACTTTCTCAAAAAATGTGGAGGGAAATGTGACCTGGCGGCCAGGCCATGCGTGTATAGAACAGGAGGTAAGAACATTGCGTCATGGAGAAACGGTTGATTTAACGGCGCTATACGAAACATATTCCGATCTGCTGTTCCGGACAGCACTGACCTATGTGAGCCATTCAGAAGACGCTCAGGATGTCGTCCACGATGTGTTTGCGGTCTATCTGGCGAAGCGGCCTACGTTCCAGGATACGTCCCACCAACGGGCATGGATGCTGCGCGTTACAATCAATAAATGCCGGGATCTCCAGCGCCGCAACGCGGTACGCAGGTATACCCCTTTAGAAGATGCGGAACACATCGCCTCGCCGGAGGATTCAGAAACATCCGAACTTCTGGCCGCCGTTCGGAGCCTGCCGGACAAGCTGCATGAGGTGGTGGTGCTCCACTATCTGGAAGGGTTTTCAGTGGAAGAAACCGCACGCTGCCTGCGCATCTCGGTTTCCGCAGTCAAAATGCGTCTGACCCGCGGCCGGCAGGCAATCAAAGCACTCCTTGGAACGGAGGAATGAATATGTTTGATCAAAAAGATGTAGAGGCATACCGCAGGATCAAAGCGCCGGAGGAGCTCCGGGAGCAGGTCATGCGCCTGGAACAAAAGCCGGAGCCGACACGCACCAGAACGAAATGGATTTCGTTTGGATCTCTGGCCGCTGCCGCCTGCGCAGCCGTCCTGTTTATTGCCGCTCTCCCTCCCTTTGCTGTGCAGGGGGAAACCGCCCTCTTGTATCAGGGCGTACCCGTTGGGGCGGAACCGGTCTCCATTCCGGCGGACCATCCTCAAATGACATCTGGACTTCGGGAAGTCTCCGGCGGAATTCCTCTGGCGCTGGAAACCGGCGAAACGACCCGGGTATCTGTTTCCGGCGGTGAATTCAGCCTGTTTGATCCGGAGGGCGAACTCCTCGGAGACGGCACCGAAGCAGAGATCTCCGAAGACGTTCTGCTCTACTGGGACCTCTCCGGCACAGAGGACACCATGTTTTCCCTGACCTTGAAAACCAATGGCAAACAGCTTACCTATGTACTCTCCATGCGTGACGATGGAGGGTATGACCTTCAGCAAAATCAGTCACCCAAATAAATGCAGAACAGGAGACCATGTATTATGAAAAAGATGATCACTTTTATTCTCGGTGCGGCAATGGCGATCTCCCTGGTGGGATGCAGCGGCAACAATGGCAGCAGCAATCACGGCGGAAGCGGAGACGGCTCCACCTCTTCCTACTCCAGTGCGGTGGAGGTTCTGGAGACGGTCTATGGGGTGTATTCAGAGGATCAAAAGTTCCCCATCGGCGGCGGCGATTCGGAGCACATGACCACAGATGCCCCAGGCGCCTTTGACGTATCCAAGACCGAGGAGCTGACCTCCACCCTGAGCCTTCCGGAGAGCGAGACCACCCACATTGATGACGCGGCATCTATGATCCACATGATGAATGCCAACACCTTTACCGGCGCGGCCTATCACCTGACCGGCGATGTGAGTGCCGACGAGTTCGCCGACGCCCTCAAGGAGGGAATCCTGGCGAAGCAGTGGATCTGCGGTATGCCGGATACCTTAGTCGTAATCAACGTGGACGGCCAGTATGTCATTGCCGCGTATGGCGCGGATGATTTGGTGGAAACCTTCAAGGATAACGCGCTCTCCGCCCTGGACGGAGCCGAGGCAATCATTGACACCCCGGTGGTAGAGGGCTGAGAACCGCCAGTTCAATATAACATTATATAGCGTTGCGGGGCGGCCTCTTCGCCAGGGAGCCGCCCCGTACGTTGCTGTTAAGGAAGGTTTTCTATGCTTTTTTCCAGCATCCCATTTCTATACTACTTTCTCCCGCTGGTTCTGGCCGTATACTTTCTCACTCCGGCCCGCTTCCGAAATGCAGTGCTCCTGCTGGCCAGCCTGATCTTCTATGCCTGGGGCGAGCCTAAATACGTCCTTCTTATGCTGGCCTCCATCCTGTCCGGCTATGGCTTCGGCCTCTTGCAGGAGCGGTACCGGGGCCAAAAAGGGGCCAAACTGTTCTGCGGGCTCTCCGTGGCGGTCAGCCTGTCCTTTCTCCTGTACTTCAAATACGCAGACTTCTTCCTGGAAAACTTTAACGCGGCCACCGGACTGGGGGTTCCCCTGCTGCGCATCGCCCTGCCCATTGGCATCAGCTTCTACACCTTCCAGATCATCAGCTATACGGTGGATGTATACCGGGGCGAGCCAGCTCAGAAAAATCTGATCCACCTGGCAGCCTATGTGGCTATGTTTCCCCAACTCATTGCAGGGCCTATCGTCCGCTATTCCGACATTGCACAGCAGTTGGAACACCGTTCCCACTCCACCGCTCTGGCTGCCGGGGGGGTGCGGCGCTTTCTCATTGGATTGGGGAAAAAGATCCTGATCGCCAACCAACTGGGAGAGCTGTGCAGCGTGTTCCGGGCGTCCGATGAGAAGTCCGTGCTCTTTTACTGGCTATACGCCGTCGCATTCGCCCTGCACATTTATTTCGACTTCTCCGGATACAGCGATATGGCCATCGGCCTAGGCAAAGTATTTGGCTTCCACTTCCTTGAAAACTTTAACTATCCCTATATTTCCGCCAGCATCACAGAGTTCTGGCGCCGCTGGCACATATCGCTGGGCACCTGGTTCCGGGATTATGTGTATATCCCGCTGGGCGGCAACCGCGTCGGAAGGGCCCGCCAACTGCTGAATATTCTGGTGGTGTGGATGCTGACCGGCTTCTGGCACGGGGCAGCCTGGAACTTCGTTGTCTGGGGACTGATGTTCGCCGTTCTTCTGATCATGGAGAAGCTGTGGCTGCTGAAACCTCTCTCGAAATGCCGCCCGCTCGCCCATCTCTATGTAGTATTCTTCGTCGTGATCAGCTTTGTGATCTTCAACGCGGAGAATATGGGGCAGGCCCTCTCCGACATTGGCGGTCTGTTCGGTGCCGGCGGTATCCCGCTGGTTTCTGCAGAGGCGGTCTACTGTCTGCGCAGCTTCGCTCTGGTGCTGATTCTGGCCGTTTTGGGAGCCACCCCCCTCCTCCGGAATGGGCTTGTCCGCCTCTCCCAGTACCCCACCGCCGGTAAGGTCCTCAACGCACTGGAACCCTTTACACTGTTTGTACTGCTGCTGGTCATGACCGGCTATCTGGTGGACGGCTCCTTTAACCCATTCCTATACTTCCGGTTTTGATAGGAGGATACCATGGATAGCAAAAAGAAAAACCTGACGGTCTGTATCCTGTTTGGGCTGCTTCTGGCCGTGGCCTTTCTGGCCTGTTTGTTTCTCCCCAAGGAAGCCACTTCGGACAGTGAGCGGAGGAAACTGGCCGCCATGCCGGCGTTCACCTTGGATACCGTACTGAGCGGGCGGTTCATGTCCGGCTTTGAAACCTACACCCAGGATCATTTTCCCTTCCGGGACCAGTTCCGTACACTGAAAGCCCTGTCCGCCACCGGCCTGTTCCACCGGCAGGACAACAATGGTATCTATGTTTCCGACGGCTTCGCCGCCGCGGTGGAATACCCCCTGAACGAGGCCTCCCTGGACCGGGCGGCAGGCCGCTTCCAGTACCTCTATGACAAATACCTGAACGGCAGCAATCGGGTGTTCCTCTCCGTAATCCCGGACAAGAACTGCTTTCTGGCCCGGGAGAGCGGGCACCTCTCCATGGATTATGCGCAATTGGAGTCCCTGATGGCACAGAAGGTTGGCTTTGCCGACTATATCTCCATCTCAGACCTGTTGGAGCGGGACGACTATTACAGGACCGACACCCATTGGCGGCAGGAGCGGATCACCGATGTGGCGGAGCGGCTGGCCCAAGCCATGGGGGTCACCTTGACTCAAAATTACGAAGAGTCCGTGTTGGAGCGGGACTTCTACGGCGTTTACTGCGGACAATCGGCCCTCCCCTTGGCCCCCGAGTCCATCCACTATCTCATCAACGATACCATCCGGGACTGCACGGTGTATGATTACCAGAACAACCGAACCGGAACGGTGTACGACATGGAGCGTGCCATGGGAAAGGACCCCTATGAAATGTTCCTCTCCGGTTCTCTGTCTCTGATTACCATGGAAAATCCTTACGCCCAAAGCGGCCGGGAGTTGGTGTTGTTCCGCGACTCTTTTGGCTCCAGCATTGCGCCTTTGCTGCTCAGCGGATACTCCAGGATCACTCTGGTGGATATTCGCTACATCCAGCCGGACTACCTCGGGCAGTTCATTGATTTTGAAAACTGCGATGTACTGTTTCTCTACAGCTCCCTGGTTCTGAACAACAGCGACACGCTGAAATAACCGATCCGGCTGTGGATGCTTTGGGTTATCCACAGCCGGATCTTTTTGTTCAAAGGCCAATCTGCCAATCCATGCTGCCATTGGAACAGCATCCCCATTCCCACCCTCGCAGACGCAGTCAATACCCGGTCATTACAATCATCCGTTACAATACATCTGTACGCAGTCGGGGCATAACAATTCTTGAGGACTCGAACCTCGCACGTGCCCTTCCGTGTATCCATGATGCGACTTACGCTGTCGCCGCGCGGCATTCGCCCTGCTTCTGCTACCAGGCACTTTGGCCTATTCCACTAAGTCGGTCTTCCAGTTGCTCTCTTGCAGCCGGTTATCCAGCCGGCGCAGTTCTTTGGACATCCGGTCGATCTCCTTTTGCCAGTCCGCCACAGAGAACGCAGACCGGATCTTGATCTCCGTATTTCTGGCGCGGTAGGATATCTGACTTCCCGCGTACACAACATCCCGGTATACATGGAGTTTGAGGGACAGGGCATCCTTTTGGGCAATCAGTTCTGTCAGAGTCTGCCCCTCAACCACAGTCTGGCAGTTGGTCCGATTGATTCTCGCAATCAAATAGGACAGGCGAGAAATGGAAGCATCCAGCTCCTGTTTTAGATTCTCCGGGCATTCCACCGGTTGCTCGCCCTCCTGCACCAGCGCATTGCTGCTCAAACGGTTTTTGAGCTGTTCAATATTCCGGTTCAGATCTGCGCGTTCCTGTAAAGCCTCTGCAAGTTTCATAACTTCACCCTTCCCGATCCATCGGCTGCTCTATAGCCCTGGCTTTCTTAGGAGATGTAGATACCGCCTGTTTCAAAGGCATCTTACAGCGTCTGCATCTCTCCTTATCCGATTGAATACTGAAACATACATACAGAGCGTGAATCCCATAAACGCTATGTATAAAAGCAATTATAAATTATAGTATAGCATACTTTATCAGAAATGGAACCATTGTCTGCCCGAAAAGATTCTTTTTGCAGCAGCGGTTTTAGCGATAAAAATATTGTGTGGGTACCAAACCGGCCAGCAAGGAACTGTGGACCGCTGTTCTTCGCCTCCGCTCCGTTGGGGACAGATAGTAACCCCACACACCTTGAATTTCATCAAATTGTATGATATTATTTGCAACAATGTTATCGCGGAACGGCCAGTGCTCAACTTTCTTTTCCCTTTCCTGCCCGCATTTTTTCTATTTTCAGCAGCCGCAATTTTTCACATCATCCACGGCGATATGATACTCCCTATCTTGTCCCCGGCATGCGCCGGACTAGAGCAATGGGTGCCCCGAGCAGGCGGGAATCCCTGGGGCGTCAATATGAAAGCAGGTCAGATAAATGAAACGGTTTGTGAAGAATGTCGCTCTGGTGCTCCTTGTGTGGCTTTTATTCATCATTCTCTGTCTAGTCATTCCACCGGCGTTTCACAAAAGGGCCACTCCCGAAGATTGGCTGAACGATATCCGCTATGAACATACCGCACCAGAGCGGGTGCGGAGCATCGACGACAACTCTGATGCCCTGCTGTGGCGGCTCCGGCTTATTGAGGAAGCAAAGGAGCGGATTATACTCACCACGTTTGATTTTTGGGATGAGGAAAGCGGCCAGGATGTGATTGGCGCACTTTGGGCGGCAGCCGAGCGCGGTGTCAGGGTTCAGGTGCTTCTGGACGGCATCAATGGCGGACATTTCCTTCCCATGAGTAGGAACCTTTGCCAGTTGTCAAGCCATGAGAACGTGGAGATCCGGCTCTACAACCCGATCAACCTTCTAACCCCGTGGAAAATCAACTATCGGATGCACGATAAGTATCTGATCGCTGATGACTTTGCCTATATCCTGGGTGGTAGAAATACAGATAACCGCTTCCTGGGCAATTACCAAGAACACTACAATGTGGACCGGGATATTTTAGTATATGAAACCGAGCCTGGGGCAGGCCAGTCCTATCAACAGCTGATGAATTATTTTGAGGCGGTGTGGGCGCTTCCATGCTGTAAGGTTTTTAAAGATTCAAGGTGTGAAAGCGATCTGGCTGGCTGTTATGAGCAGACCGCCCAACGTTACCCGGAAGTCTTTACAGACAGTTTGACTACAGCAGAATGGGAGTCCGCCACACTGGCGGCATATAGTGTGGAGCTATGGTCCAATCCAATCGAGCCGGAAAATAAGACACCAATCCTGTGGGCCCGCATGGTAGACGCTATGGCGCAGGACAGTAACGTTCTGGTTCAGACGCCCTACATTATATGCAGTAAGGATATGTACGAGGACCTTCGGACTGTCTGTGCTGCGGGTACCAGAACAGATATTCTGATCAATGCCGTAGAAAGTGGGACAAATCCTTTTGGCTGCACCGACTACTTAAATCAGAAAACGCATCTCCGCAGCACCGGCACCCATATCTATGAATATCTGGGCGAGCAGGCACAGCATACTAAGGCCGTGCTCATAGGCGAAGATCTGACGCTCGCAGGTTCCTGCAACTTTGATATGAGGAGTGTTTATCTGGACACCGAGCTAATGCTTGCGATCAAAAGCCCGGGGCTAAATGCTCAGATCCGTGCTCAACTCGATGTACTGAAGGAAAGCAGCCGACACATGAGTCCTGATGGCTCTATAGAAGATGGCCCAAGTTATGTTCCTAGAAAGCTAAGTTGGGGAAAAGAGGCCATGTATGCTGTCCTGCGGGTAATTACTTTGCCATTCCGGCATTTGCTATAATTTATTTCCAAATAGGCTGGACTTTTTGCGCTTCTGTGTGTGGTATTCCGTCTATCTATTTTCCGAGTGAATGCCTGAGTCACACCGTTGGGCCCAGATCCAGAGGTAACGTGAGCGGCTCCGCCGCCACTGACACGGTCTGGATTCGAACCAATAGGCCGTGTCTATCATACTTTCGTCCACATCGAGGCGTGGCAGAACTGCTCTTTGCAGGGCGGCTGTTCCCACCTGTCTCAAAACTGGGGTATCGGCTACGAAAATATGGCTATTTTGGTTACTATAACGTCAACGAGAATGGTTCCCGTAAAGTTCTGTGCACTGCTGATGGTATGAATGAGGATAAAGCGAGTAGCGCCAGCTTCTTTCAGCGGCCCGGTGACCATGGCCTGGAAAGTGGGCAGCTTATGGTTGAAGAAAAGTGTTTGGGAATTCTGGAGCCTGTACGAGAAGTGTCTCCGGAGGCAATACCAGCACTGCACTGTTTGTATTCACTGTTACCCTGGATTCCAAAGTAAAGCTGGCAGCAAAATTCTTAGAGGTCCGGCACTGTTTTATGTTTCTATCCCGTAGCATAAATTGTAAAGCTAAAAAAGAAATCCCTTGAAACCATTTCGTTTCAAGGGATTTCTGCAAAGGACGGTCAAAACCGATATTTCTATAAAATCAAAAAACGCCGCGAAGCGGCGATACCAAATCACAACCCAGCGCAGCGGTTGTGATTTGGAAAGGATGAGCAGCGGCGTGAGCGCGCTCTGACTTTTGTAAAAAAGTCGGAGCAAGCGATACAAAGCTTGCTCCGACGTGGTCGGAGTGTAATTATAGGACTTGGAAAAATCCAGTCATATCAATGGTTTTAGCGCAGCAAGCAAGAGGCTTTTATCCCATTAGATACGATAATTAGAAAGATCATCCAGCTTTTCGGCAAATGATTTTGTCTGATCGGCTTCTTTTTCAAATTGCGCCTTGATTTGCTCATTTACATCTGGAGACATAACAGGAATCAATTTCAGATCCTCTTCTTTCATGTAGAGGTCTGCAATATCTTCCTTATCTCCACATTGAGGAAAGAGGACGACCCAACAGCCGTCTTTTGGCTCCTTCTCCCAGACAACCCCTTGCATTCCCTTGTGAACGCCTTCTTTTGCATAGCAATCTTTTTCTACCATCACTTCTACGCAATCCATCATCTTCATTTTATTTTACCCCATACGGCGTATTCAATTTGAGTTTTCCGTTCGGCATAAGCATCCATCCAGTAATAAATGACACGCTGCCTGATTTGCCTTTTCTGGGAATCGTAACTCTGATATCAATTCGCTGGCCTCGTCTATCCAACTTTCCTAACGTATAGTCACCGGATAGATATTTTTCAAGTGCCTGTTTCTCACTTTGATTCTTAAGCCACGTAGAATCTGAAGCAGAATAGCCCCAACTTTCAAATGCTCGATTTTTTCCATGTCTATATGTATTTTCTGGGTCAAATAGATAGGGATCAAATTTGCTGTAATCGCTATATGATGTTGTATTCATCAAAACCACAGCATAGGGAATCGGGTCTAATGTGCAGTGGCAGTATGGATGATGTGGACAAGACGGAGCATTTTCTTCCTGAAACCAACAACCATCCAACATTAAGCATTCCTCACAGTGAGTTTTGCCCTCTGAATGGTGCGTCCATTGGACCCAGCTTGGCTGCTCTGCCGTTTTCTGCGGAAGCAGCTTTCCCGTATATCGTTTGTAATATATCATATTTCCTCCTATCATGTAAAATCAGGCTTCTACATATAGGCTGGAAAAAGAAAAAAGTTGTAAATTTCTGTACAACTTTCAAAATGAATTTACAAATTATGAAAAAATGAGTGAGTCCTATAAGGACTCACCCATGGAAGGGACGGTTAAAATCGATATTTTTAGTTTCCTGATGGGATGAGGTCTTGAATTAATCTTTGCTCACACTATGTGGCAAACAACATGGAACATCAGGAATTTACACAGGAAAATCATTTTTGGACGAATGCCGAGATTTCTCGCAACCAACCTAAGACCTCGTCTTTTGGATCTCGACTTCGTAGTAAATCTATTGTCATTTTTTTAACGCCGTCTCGGTTCAACTTTTTCTTCACTGTGTCAGGGCGTGGCCCTTCTGGATTTGATTGTCGCAACAATGTGGAAATTTCTGTTGAAACATCCATTGTATCATTGATCTCAATCTCGATACCAAAGAGGTCACGCACCACATCGCTGTGAATATAATTTTCCATTTCGCGCTTTTCTGTTTCCCTTGCGGTTGAGCCATCACCACGTTTATTAACTTTGTCGCAAATGCTGGCGTGTGCATGGGTATTATCGCCATCATATATGTGATACTCTGGAGTTCCGAGTTTTTGAAGATAATTATGATTGACCCATTCTTTTAGTGCGCCACCTCCTAAAGGAATGACCACGGTCAATGGAGACATATTCAAATCAATAATATCCGGATATGCACGATGCGCAATTTGGCTAATTGCCTTAAGAAACGCCACATCATTTGGCCCTTCGACACAAATGACAAGTTTCACATTATAATGTCGCGGAGCCAAGGGAGGCGTTAGATCAGGAAGCACTCCCAATGTGTCAGCAATCCGCTTCAATATGCCATCGTCATCTGTCCCCATCGCAACTTCGGGATATCCTTCCCCGTTGGAAACATACCGCAGGCTCCGAATGGGAAGGAGGCCAGCCAATCCTGGGACATGAGTTGTAAGGATTATCTGGCATCCATTCTTTTCCGTCATTTCGCGGAATGTGTTCACAATCATCTTCTGTGCGTCGGGATGCTGAGATGTTTCAGGTTCCTCCACAGCATAGATAACATCTTTTCCGTCAAAAAGTGTCGATTCGGTAGTTGCTCGAAAGAAGCTGAATAGCACTAATCTGCGGACTCCACTCCCACGTTTATTAAGAGGGATCTCGTTTTCACCAGTCAGCGAAAACGAAAACGCCTTCTCCCACATCGGTTCTTTCTTGAATTTAGGCATCAATGTTGCGGCAAGCTCTGCATCGAAGTCTTTTAACTTTAGAATTGTATTGTTTGCGACTTCAGATACCTTTCGCTGTACTTCCTCAGCGATAGCAGTTAACTTGTCTGCCTGTTCTTCAAGTGCGATTTTCATTGCGTGTTGCATTGGATCTTGTGCTTCCTGGTCTTCGTCAGTACTTGGCCTGTCTGCTTTGAATAATCGATATGCCGGGAGCAGCGGTTCGATTTTAGGCCAAAGTTTCTTCTCATCTGCTTGATCTGCGCTGATTGGTTTCGGCTCAAATGTAATAGAATCTCCCAAAGAGGTCCACAATGCCGCACGCATCGATGCATTAACAGATAGATTTGCACAATCCTCCAAATGTGCTTTGCGTATTTTTGCCTTTAAATCGCTATTCTTTTTTGATAGCAAATCATTAAATCCATCGTTAGATGGATGATTAGCATAAATCCAAATCGTTTGTTTTCCATTTGCAGGATACTTTTTCCAAATCTCCAGTTTTCCGTCCGTATTAAGTAAATACTCTCCAGAGAACGAAGTCACAGCATCTTCCAAAGTAATTTCAGTGGGAAGTTCATCAAAAACGCAGCCTATTATTGTTTCTTCATCACTATGGAACACATTTCTATCACCCACATCTATTTTGGCCTGATTAAAAAATATATCCAAAGCCTCAAGAATAGTAGATTTTCCAATATCATTTTTCCCTATCAGCGCAGTGAGGTTATCAATTTTAATCCGCGTCTCCGGATAATAGCCTCTAAAGTTTTTTAATATTACCTCACACAACTTCACAAGCAAACATCCCCTTATAGTTCCTTTATAGCCCCGCCTTTTTTGTTGCAACTCGTTTACAATACAGACAGAGAACTGTCCGTCAATTGCCGCGTTGCATCATCCGATAGCATTGTACCAGTTCCAGCATAACCTCCGGAAACAACCACGCCCGGAACATCGTTGCTATCTCTGGATGCGCTGTTGTCCCGCCGCCCTTGCCGCGGCTCGTCCGCATCCCCATCGCCTGTGTTGTGTTGATCCATAGGGAGGGTGTCAGTGTAGTGCCGGTGGTCTTGACCGTATGGATCAGGTCATTGCAGGCAGCCTCTTGAAATCTTGGGTTGTAGATTTTCTCCCACATCCGCAAGTATTCGATGGTGGTGTTGCTCCTCATCCAGCTCTGTATCAGATAGCTGGGACTGGAGGACTTTTTCTCCTTTGCGATTTCCGTCATGGAGACATAGGGGTTCACATTGACCTGTTCGGCCCGCATCTTCTCGCCCAGCGGTGAGGGGAGAAAGCCCGGGATCTTCCTCGTGTCCAATTGCTCAAACAGCTTTTCGGAGAATTCATCTGCTTCTGCCTGGGTGATGAATCCTTTTTTCACCGCCCGCCGCAAAATCTTTTCCGTAGATATTTCATAAGTCCACAGCGCCTCGATCTGCGCTTCCCTGTCTGTCATGGCAAGCACCCCTCTCCATGTAAAAGTGCTGATAGGGATATTATACCAGACAGCCTGCTGCAAGGATAGACTTAATTCGGGAGCATCTCGAAATATTCCGCACATTGCAACTCAATCTGTAAGCTACCATCAGACTGGACCCAAATAACATCGACCTTGCTTTTGACCTCATCTCCATCAAATGTGTTCAATCCTAACTTCTCACAGAGGACATCCTTGATCTTGTCCTCCGATATGGAAGGCGAATGCTGACAGAACTTTTTCCCATGCTCCACCCGGCTGGCACAACGCCAGACGATCTCGCCGGATGGTCTGGTAATGCGGCGATAGTTATGGCCACATTCCGCGCAAACCAAAAGGCCGCTCAGTACACTCTGCGAGTTGTACCGGGTGGCCTTTCTCTGATGGGTGTCCTCGTCGATATTGCTCCGTCTGCTTTTCTCTCCCTGTACCAAAAAGAAATCGTCAAAGCTGACGATGTAGCCGATGTATTTCTGATTGGAAAGCAGATTGCTGAGAACTGGCTGCGTCCAGCGTTTCTTACCTTTAGGGGATGGAATATCTCTCTTAAACAGAAAATCAGCAATCCCGCCCAGGCTCATGCCGGAGAGGTATTGCTGATAAATCATTCTCACGATATTTGCTTTTTCCGGATCGATGGCCACATGGCCATTTGGTGCGAGATAATATCCGTATGGGACACCCATGGCGAAGATGCTCCTCTCTGAATTTTAATGTTACTTATATGGAAGTTTTCTCTAAGACATCATGGAGAAGCTAAGGATATGTGGATTATAAACTTGTGAAAGGGCAGTGGGGACTGTTATAATCCTCTGATTTTACTGTTTCTGGAAAAATAATTGCCTCGAAATAGAAAGAAACCTGCTTTTGATCTAAATCAAAAACAGGTTTCTTTTCTGGAAGGGACGGTTAAAATCGATATTTTTGAAAGACTAACTTCACATCAATATTCTACTATAATCTTTTTGCTCCTATAGTAGCTCTGGTCACCATTGGTCCTGATCATATTTTCCACTCATCCTCATACCTACCCAATGTAATATTAGGTACAAATTTGGGCGATTCATCACAATCGAATAATCCTGACTCCGAGATATGAACGGCCATTGATAGTTCAATTATTAATTCACGAATCATGCACATCAATTCATGAGTGAACCTATATAAGTCTCCCTCTGAAATATGATAGGTTCCTTCTTGATCAATGTACGGTTCAGAATTATCATACAAAATGTCAGAATGTACTTTTACATATTTATGCTCCAAAGCATTTCGCAACACATTAAATTTCTTTAGCTCGGGATTTGGCGAATCGCCGAAGCATTCATTGAAATCTTTATATATCCAGTTCATCGCCAATAGTGCAATATTGGATTTTGTATCCAAAGCGCGATGTTTATATCTTGGCCTATGGCCGCTTTCTTCCCGCCATACGCTATGGAAAGTTACATCAGTGTCCTTGATCCCTAATTTCCAATACTTGTTTGCAAAGAAAGCAACCTTATCAAAAAGAGAATACAGAAGTCGAAACGCAGTTTTCTCATTCTCAATTCGAATTGAATACTGCGGATAATCAAAAAGATTTGTAAGACCGGTTTCTTTGTCCGCATAATGTGGGGTACTTCTATCTACTTGTCCTTGATAGAACAAGAATCTGGCATAGATGAAATCTTGCTTAATTTGATTAAATAGCCCGAAAAATATAGGAATATCCTTTTCGTCAATAGTTGTTGTAATGGCCGGAAGCTGTAGCGAATCCGTTGCAAAGCATGAATGGAGCAACGGTAAATCATTTAAAGGATTTAAGAAGAAATGATTTTGCAAGCACCACATCCGATACCGTTTTTCTTGCTTACCTCCTAAAGAATAATCTCGTATTTGTAAGGGCTTTTCGAGGAATTCACTAACATAGTTTGTATTGAATCTGTTGATAACTTGTTCAAAATACTCTCGAGCTTCTGGATGTACATCTTTGGCGTCATCGCTTAAAGCTGACTTTAGGTTTTGGTAAGCAAAATAATTTAGGTAATCTTGATGTCCAGCGTCATGCGCAAGCGTAGAGTAATATAATAATGCAACGCCAATATTTCCTCGTGCCATGTGAAAATCAGGTTTTATTTCCAACACTTTTCTATAATATTGAATTGCATAAATTTTTCTCCCACAGTTGCTTAATACATTTGCATAATTAGTATAAAGCGGCAATTTTAGCCCTGTAACATATGGCTTATATTCAGGATTCATCAATTTGCGATTGGACAGGAGTTCAATACATACCCGATAATAGTGCAACTCCTTTTCTTGGATATCTATTGTAGAACACCCATCTAAATGTTGTGCCAAATCACCATATGAGGTTCCTAAGGAATAGTAAAGAGGAGCATATGCATAATCATTCGGATGCAATTTTAATAATTCTTCGCTTTCTGCAATTAAATGCTCAGTTGTAACCCAATCCTTTGCATTGAAAGCATCGTCAAATTTTCGTGCGTATTGATTACATTCGGCCGCAAATGGATCTTTATAAACATTCTCTTGCATTAACTATCTCCTGTCTATGCTCAAAAAATGTGGAAGCCATGAAATCCCAATTCACCAAAATTAAATTGTGTAACCTCTCGTTATTATAAGATTATTGGATATCATTACTTTCCCTGTATTCCTGTACTACCAATTCAATTCTTTACTAAGTTACAGATACAATTATATCACAACATCTGCTCCATTTGTACTGTGTGTTTGATGTGTCCTTTCATCTCTTGTACCCGGTCAAAGGTCTCACGGTCAATAATGGGCTCATGAGCATTCTCCACCAGGTACATCTCCAGCTGCCCACGGTTCTTTTCTTTCTTGCCCGTCAGAAAATCTGGCACATAGGACTTTTGCATCAAAACCTGGCCTACATACTTCTCGTTGCTCAGCATCCGGTCGATGGTGGAGGTGCTCCACTCTGATTTGCCAGTCACGGTCTTGATTCCATGGGACTCAAGGTACTTCTTGATTTTGCGTACTCCATTCCCCTGCACATAGAGGTCAAAGATCATACTGACAATTTCGGCCTCCTCGGGAACGATCTGCAATACGCCGTCAGGTCCTTTGGTATAACCGAGAAATCGGGTGTGGTTGAGGAGCGTCTTGCCGCTCCTCATGCGGTGGCGGATGCCAAACTTGATGTTCTCGCTGCGGAACTGACTCTCCGCCTGATCCAATGCGGCCAGCTGGTCGATAATGCTGTCACTGGTAGTCAATGTATTGATACCTCCGGTCTCGATATAAACACCGATATTCATACGCTTTAACCTCCGTATCTGTTTGATTGTTTCTACTGTGTCCCGCCCAAACCGGCTGAGGGACTTCACTAAAATCAGGTCGATCTTCTTTCTTCTGCAATCTTTAAGCAGTTGCTGGTAGCCGGGGCGATGATCCATCCGAAAGCCCGAGGCGGTATCATAGTAAACAGCGACAAACCGCCAATAGGGATTTCGCCGGATGTATTCGGTATAAAACTCGATTTGGTTCTTCAGACTATTCTGCTGTTCCTCATGGCCCGTGCTGACCCTGCAGTAAGCCGCCACCCTAAGCTACTGGCCCCAAATAGGTACAAGATTTTTACTTTGTGATATCTCGATAACATTTACGGACATGACAAAACCTCCATGTTTTCTACTCATGTGTCCATGAGCAGTATAACATGGAGGTTTCTACAAAAGGAAAAGCTACATTTCAGCCTCGTTTACAAGACCAAAATGTAGCTCCCAGCTTGGAAGGGACGGTTAAAATCGATATTTTCTTGAAATCCTTGCGGCAGAATAACTTTGGAGTCTTTGGGTCAAGTGGAGGCCGCACCTCTTAGATCAGTCCCTGAAACAACTCGCACTGGAGATCAACGATTTCATCCAAAGAAATCGTCATCCCGTCTGCCAGTTTTAATGTGCCAGCAGTTTCATCAACTTTCTTGAGCCTTCCCGTAGTCACGACATACGCGCCTCCGCTCTTTTTTTCGTCGGGACAAAACCAAGTGACCGTGATCTCTGGCTGTTCCTTGACGTGCTCCAGCAACACCGCCTGCCGTCGGTCCAGCTCCGCCTTGGCGTCCTCGTCCAGCTCCATTTTCTGCTCCGTCAGTCGGGCCGTTTCCCGGATGGCGTCTCCGTGGCCGGTGAGGGCGGCGAAGGGACTGAAAATGGCGGCCCGGTCTGAGATCGGCATCCGGGGGTGCTTTGCCGAAGTGGGATAGGGCAGGTTGATGATGTCATCGTATTTCCCACTCATGCGTGGTGCCCTCCTATGGTCTGGTTCCGCTCCTTGGCGGTGGCGCCCTCCTCCAGGTTCATACCCTTCAGGATGGCGTTCTTGCCGTATTTCTTCTTGATGCCCAGCATGGCCTCCTGAATCTTCCGCTCCCGGGTGTGGGCGGCCTCGTCCGCCTGCTCCCGCCGCTCCTTGACGGCGTAGTCGGTGAACAGATCCAACTGCTCCGACTGCTCCTTGGGGGCGTCAGCCTCGGGCAACAGCTTGTTGGCACTGATACTCAGCCGGCGGATCAGCAGATTCTTGTCCACGATCCGGTCAAAGAGGGCAGTCACCGCTTTCAGTAGGTCACTGGCGGAGGAGGTGTAGGGAAAATTCTCCGTCCCCACCGAGTGCTTGGGGATCTTCCGGCCATAGCGGTCGGCAGTCACCGGGCCACGGTAGCTCTGCCGGCGGCTGGGGTCATCCAGGTTTTCCCGGTCATAGCCCACGGTGAGCACCAGCTGGTTGGTCACCAGCCCCTTGTCCACCAGATCCAGAGCCAGGGCGTCCGCCATCTCCCGCGCCACCAGCCGGGCTTTCTGGAAGTCGTAGGGGCACTGGAGCACCTGGCCGGAAACGATGCTTTTATTCTCCGGCTTGTAGGCTTTCACGTCCGCGATGGTGCAGGACTCCCACCCCCAGGCGTGGTCAATGAGGATCTCCGCGTTGACGCCGAAGAGCTTATACAGCAGCTCCTCGTTGTGGTACTCCCCAGGCTTGCCGATGGAACACCGGGCCACATCCCCCATGGTGTACATCCCGTGGGCCTCCAGCTTGTTGGCGTACCCCTTGCCCACCCGCCAGAAGTCGGTGAGGGGCCGGTGATCCCACAGTTGCCGCCGGTAACTCATCTCATCCAGTTGGGCGATGCGCACCCCGTACTCATCCGCTGGGACGTGCTTGGCCCCGATGTCCATGGCGACCTTGGCCAGGTACAGGTTGGTGCCCATCCCCGCCGCGGCGGTGATGCCGGTGGTCTTTAGAATATCCAGAATGATGGTGCGGGTCAGCTCCCGGGCGGTCATCTTGTAGGTGTCCAGATAATTGGTGATGTCCATGAACACCTCATCGATGGAATAGGGGAAAATGTCCTCCGGGGCCACATACTTCAGGTACACGCTGTAGATTTTCGTGCTCCAATCGATATAGTGGGCCATCCGAGGCGGGGCCACGATGTAGTCCAGCGCCAGGGACGGATTCTCCTGCACCTCCGGGTCGTGCCAGGAGGCGCCGGTGAGCTGATGGCCGGGGGCGTCCCACTTGCGCTTGGCGTTCACCTCCGCCACCCGCTGAACCACCTCGAACAACCGGGCGCGGCCAGAAATGCCATAGGCTTTCAGAGAGGGGGAAACGGCCAGGCAGATGGTTTTCTCGGTGCGTCGCTTATCCGCCACCACCAGGTTGGTGGTCATGGGGTCCAGGCCCCGCTCCACACACTCCACGGAAGCGTAAAACGATTTCAAATCGCAACAAATATAGGTGTGCCCTTTCGTGGCGTTTTCCCTCCTCTCAACTTTTATAGTATCTCACAACCTCTGTCCCATTATCGGGTCCAGCCCAGTACGGCGTCCAGTTCCTCCTGGGTGGCTTCCGGGAAATTCTTCCGCACCTGCTCATAGACCATCGCCTTGGACTCCATCGGGTCCGTCGAGTAGGCGGAGGCGATATGGTCGTAGCCCCACAGGGCCTCCGGCGTGGTGTAGACCGAGATGGGCCAGCCATAGGGGGCGCCCTTTTTGTTGATCCGCTGGCGAAAGTCCCGGATCAGCAGATAGCCGCCCATCTGCAGGTCGGTGACGGTGCCCTCGAAGTTCTTCTCCCCGCCCTTGCCGAAACCGGCCCGCTGTTTTAGGGCGAAGGAGAACCACTCCTCCTGCCCAGCAAAGCAGTCCATGATCCGCTTCTGGCGCATGGGGGCCAGCTCGTCCTCCCAGCGGCTGTCAAAGTCATAGCCGTCTCGCCGCCAGTTGGAAAAGTGGGGGAACCATGCTTTGGAGATGAAACCGGCCTTCTTCCCAAAGAACTTCCCGTAGGCCACCCGGCCGCTGCGGGCCATGAGGCAACGCCACTCCCAGGGGTCTTGCTCCACGTCGCCGGACCACCAGTAGAGGTCGGCGGTATTCTCCTCCACAGAGAAACCGTCTATCTCATTTTTGAACAGGGGCAGGAAACCGATCTCGTCGATCCAGTCGATCAGCTCCTCCCAGCTTTGGATGCGGGCCGGGTCGTCCCACTCCAGCCCCCGCATGATCCACTCGCCGTTTTCGATGGCCACGATTCCACCCCCTTTTGTGTTCTTCAATGGCATTATAACACAGGGAATGCTATGGTTGCTATCCCTGTTCTTTGAAGCAAAAGCGCACAAGAGACAGCCGCCAGCCGCCACCTGTGCGCTTTCCCGTTAAAACTCCAGCCCGGAGATCTGCTCCCACTGGAGGATGTACCGCTCGTCCACGATCTGGTTCCTATGGTAATGCCCGAAGAACCACCAGGCGAACCGGCACCGCTGCCTAACGGTTTCCAGAAAGTCCGTCAGCTCGTCTGTCCCATAGTCGGGATCGAGCTTTTTGACGATACTGCTGGGGGCGCAGTGGGTCAGGATACAGTCCACTGTCCAGTCCGCCCGCTCCAAATTCGCCAGCGCCTCGCTGTACTCCTCCGCGCCGGGCAGTTCCTCCGGCCACCAGGACACTCCCATTACCCGGAACATGGCCCGCAGCCGGCGCATCAGCCAATACTGCCCCTCGAAGTTCGGATCGGCAGGGTCCAGGATGCCGTCCTGGATATCGTGGGAGGACGCACCGCCCATGGTGAACCAGGTGAGGCCGCCGAAGGTGAAGACCTGTCCCCGCATCAGGTGCAGGACGTGTTCCCGCGCCACATGGACCCTTCCGCCGTTCCACTGTCTCTCCGGGAGTGTGTTCAGCAGATCGAAGTTCTCATGGTTCCCATCCACAAACAGGGTGGTAAAGGGCTTTCCCTCCAGCCAGTCCAACCAGTATTGGTCTTTGGGACCGCCGTCCCACAGCCCTCCAAAATCGCCGGTAACGATCAGATAGTCCTCACGGCCCATGTTTTTCTGTTGGGGGAAGTATCTGCTCCCAAACCGCTGGAAGCCGCCGTGGGTATCGCCCGTGATGTAGATCGCCATTTGCCGTCTCCCTCCCAACCTCACAGGATCATCTGCTGCTGTCCCGGCAGAGGGCCTTCCCGCTGCCGGAGTTCCGCGCCGGTGGCCGTGCGGATGCCGAGACCATTTCGGGTCTCCGCCGTCACCAGGCGGCCCTCTTGGATGAGGCGCTCCACCAGCTCTCCCACATAGCGGTTTGCCAGGTTGTTTTTTCCGTCTTTGTCGCAGAGCCTATGGACAGAGAACCGTTTCGCAATGCTCAGCTCGGCCGGCCCTGTGACATACAGGTTCTTTCGTTTCGTCTGGTATCGCTCCAGAATGGCCTCTATGATCTCCTCGCGCCGGGCCTCCAGCTGTGCCAGATACTCCGCGTCTGTGAGCTCCCAGTACCGCTCGTAGCAGTCCACCCCCTGGCATTGGAAGGTCTGCGCCCCCTCCAAGAGCGCCTGGAGCTGGGGGATCTCATCGATCCGGATCACTCCGCTGAAATTCATGGGGTGGAGATACAGATCCTGCTGGCCCTTAGTGACCGTGTCGCTGGAGCCGCTGTCCTCCCTGGCGGGGTGCAGCTCCCAGCCCGCCGACTGAAACAGGCGGCGGCTCTCCTCCCGGAAGGCGCGCTCGGCGCCCTTATCCGGCCAGCCGCTGTCGTACTGATAGGCGCTGCGAATCCGAAAGTACACTTCTCTGTATTCCATCATACCACCGGCCCTTTCTGCCGTACAAGTTCTGTCCCGTCCTTGAACCGGATGAGGAGGCTGTCCCGGTCCAGCACCTTGATGTTGCTCACCAGCTGCCGGACGGTCAGTTCATCGAAGTCCGTAAGGGCCGCGCCGCTCCCATCCACCGCAGTGTTCAGTTCCTCCATTCTCCGCTCGAACTCCGGGGCGGTCTGCCGGGTGCGCTCCAGTTCCGCCTTCTGCTCCATCAGCCGGGTCTTGGCCATGTTCACCTGCTGGAGTTCCTCATCGTAGTCGGTGCAGTCCACACCCGCCCCCACGATCAGTTGGAAGATCTCCAGCTGCCGCGCCTGGAGGCTGCGGATCTGGGCCTCCACCGCCGGCAGGCTGGGCTCCGGCCCCTCACCGGCCAAGGCAGCGGCGAGGGACGCTTTCAGCTCGTCCCTTGCCGCCTGCATCTGGAACAGTTCGTTCATAGCGGAAACCACCGCGCCGTGGAGATCCGCCTCATCCCAGGTGGGGGATTGCCTGCAGAGTTTTCTGCCGTGTTCCAGCCGGTTCTGGCACCGCCAGACCGCGCGCTTGACGCCCTTCTGGGTCCACACCGCTCTGCGGTACGGGCTGCCGCACTCCCCGCACACCAGCAGTTCACTGAGGACGTACTTGCCGCAGTATTTTCCCAGTTCCGTCTTGGTCTTGGAGGAGGTCTTCCGCAGGCTGGACCGCCGGGCCATCTCCTCCTGCACCTTCTGAAAGGTGTCCCGGTCTATGATGGCCGGGTGACAGTCGTGGATATAGTATTTGGGCAGCACACCGTTGTTGAGCCGCTTTTCTTTGGTGAAGAGGTCCGCGATATAGGTCTTTTGCAGGATGGCGTCCCCGATGTACTTCTCGTTGCGGAGCATCTTCTGTACCACGCTGTCGTGCCAGACCTCTTTCCCGGTGGCGGTCTTGATCCCGTCCGCCATCAGGTCCGTGACGATCTGCCGGACGCTGTGGCCCAGCAGATACCGGGAGAAGATGCGCCGCACCACCGCGGCCTGTTCCGGATCGATCTCCGGCTGGCCGTCCGGCCCCTTCCGGTACCCAAGGAATCCCTTGTAGTTGTAGTAGACCTTCCCGTCCTGGAAGTTCTTGCGGTGGCCCCACTTCACATTCCCGCTGAGGGACTCGCTCTCCGCCTGGGCCTGGCTCATCATAAACGTGAGGATCATCTCGTTGTCCATGTAGAGGGTATTCACATTTTCCTTTTCGAAGTAGACCCCCACACCGTATCCCTTCAGCCGGCGGACATAGTTCAGGCCGTCCAGGGTGTTGCGGCAGAACCGGGACACGGATTTGGTGATGACCAGGTCGATCTTTCCCCTCTGGCAGTCCCGCACCATCTTCAGAAAGTCCTTGCGCTTTTTGGCGGAGGTGCCGGTGATCCCCTCATCCGCGTACAGGCGCACCATGGTCCAGTCCGGGTTGGAGTTGATCTTGTCCGTGTAGTATTCGATCTGTGCCTCATAACTGGAGAGTTGCTCCTCCTTGTCGGTGGATACCCGGCAGTAGGGGGCCACCCGCAGATGTTTCTTGCGGATGTCCTGCCGGGCCACCTGAGGATCAGCGGGAATGACAGTCACTCTGCGTGGGGCAGCCGCCTGTGGGGTTCCATTCATGCGGGTTCCTCCTCTCTGGTTTGGATGGTCACATTGGCCGCCAGCTCCAGTTCCAGGCACTTCTGCCCCATGCGGACCGCTGAGACGGCCACATCGAAGAAGTCCCACAGCCTCTTGCCATCCAGCGGGTTCTCCTGTGCCTGCCTGCCGCGCTCGATTCCTTTTTGCCTGGGAGCGGGGTCCGGAAGTTCTCTGTACCGCTCCGCGGCAGCGGCGAAGATCAGGGTCTCGATATACTCCGGGTTCAGTTCCGCCCGGTTGAAGCACAGCTTCAGTTCGTTTTCGATGCGCACGGCATCCATGGACGGCGCCGCGGCTGTGGGGGCCTTGAATCGGAGCGGCATCTGGGCCAGCCGGCGCACCCGCTCCTCCACCTGCTTTACCAGAAGCTCGTCATCCATATACAGGCTGTGCCCGCATCCCGGATTCTGGCAGTGCCACCGCGGGTGTCCATGGCGCTTCGTGTCCCGCTTCATTCCGGCCCCGCATACCGCGCACACGGCCTTTTCCCGGATGGGGGCGAGAGCCGGCGGGTAGGGCGTGTAGGTGGTCTGTGATTCCCGCCGCAGGCGGACGGTGAGGAAGTCCCGGTCCTCCACCAGCCTGGGGTATCCGCCGGCGCCCAGGTACCGCTCGTTCTCCAGAATGCGCTTGACCATGTGCTTGTTCCACTGGGGGGTGTGCTGGTGGTAGCGGATGCCAAGGCGCTCCATCTCGCCGGCGATCTGGCTGTAGGACTCGCCCAGCAGGTATCTGGCGAAGATGTCCCGCACTGCGCCGCTTTCCTGGGGGTGGCGGATGATCTCACCGTTTTGGATCATGTAGCCGAAAGGTGTCTTTCTCTGCCATGCCATCTATCTCACCGTCCTTTCCATGGGCTCTGTCAGGATCAGGCCGTTGCGGAGCTGGATGTTCAGCTGCTCCGCCGACTGGATTGTGAGCCGGTCGATGAGGGACTCGAAGAGCTCCTCGTCCACTTCCTCCAGCTGTTCCGGGCTGTCTGTCAGGTAGTCCAGCATCTGCTCCGTGGCTTGGATCTGCTGGTCCTCACCAGCGGCATCCATGGCGCGGCGGCGCAGTTTCCGCAGATCCCGCAGCTTCCGGCCGATCTCGTCCGTCTGGGACAAATAAAGAGCAGGATCTACGTACCCCTTCGACTTCAGCCGAACAAGGACGAGATTCTGCTCTGTGAGATGTGCGATCTCTTTGTCGATATCACTGATTTTCCGGTTGGAGCGAAGTTCCCGCTCCCGAAGTTCTTTCAGCTGTTCCAGAACCGGACGGAGGATCGTGCCGTGGCCCTGCTTCAGCTTGTGGTAGGCCCTCAGGACCGCCTGCTGGATCTCCCGCTCCGGCACCTGGGGCGCCGGGCAGTTCTCCTTGGCGCGGTCATGCCGGTGGCAGACCCAGTAGGTCTTCCCGTGGGTGATCTTCATGCGGCACATGGACCCGCATTCTCCGCAGTAGATTCGCTTGCTGTAGACGGATGTCCTGGGCTTTGCCCCGCCGGTGAACTGCTCCTTGCGGGCGGCCATCAGGGACTGCACCCGCTGGAATTCGTCACGGCTCACAATGGGCGGATGGCAGTTCTCCGCGAAGTATTGCGGCTTCTGCCCCCGGTTGCGAACCTGCCGGAAGGGGATGGTGTCAGTGGCGAAGGTCTTCTGCCAGATCATGTCCCCGGTATAGGAGATGTTGGTCAGGATGTAGTTCACTGTAGAGGGATACCATTTCTCCCGGTTGTGTCCCCGATCCGCGCCCAGCCGGTTCAGCTCGTTGGCGATGTCATCCTTGCCCTTCCCGTTCAGGTAGGCGTCATAGATCCAGCGAACCAACTGGGCCTCCTCGGGGACGATCTCCAGATCCCGGCCGACCAGACGGTATCCATAGGGGGCGGTTGGCGGGACGAACAGGCCCTTTTCCATCCGTATCCGCATGCTGGTTCGCATATTGCCAGAGTGGTTGGTGGACTCCATCTGGGCGAAGGCCCCATAGATTTGGGCGATCTGCTCCGTGGTCATCTTTCCGGTGTCGATGTTCTCTTTCTCGAAGTGGATGGAGATGCCCAGCCGGAGCAGTTCCCGCACGAATTGGATGTACTCCTTGGTGTTGCGGGAGAACCGGGAGATGGATTTCACCAGAACCCGGTCGATCTTCCCCGTCCGGCAGTCCTCCATCATGCGGTTGAAATCGTCCCGTTTCCGGGCCTCCAGCCCAGTGATGCCCTCGTCCGCGTAGATGTCCACCAGCTCCCAGTCCTCTCTCGCGGAGATGTACTTGCTGTAGAAGTCCACCTGGGCGATGTAGGAGTTGATCTGGTCATCTGTGTCGCTGCTGACTCTGGCGTATGCCGCTACCCTCAGCTTGGCCCTTTCCGGGATGTGCGGGTCGATCACGGTGATCCGCGGAACACTTACGGCGCTTGTGTTTACTGTGGTCATATCTTTTTTGACCTCCTTCCGCGACACACAATACCATGGTCTCCCCGCAATAGCCATTCACCAATACCAACGAAAAACGGGCGAGAAATCTGGGTAACAAGACCATCAAAAATAAGGGGAAGTATCAGGCAAACAGGAGGGTGGGACGGAGCCGCCGCTCCAGTTCCTCCCGCGCCTTTTCTTTCTCCTCGTTGGTCAGTTTTCCTGCGGCTGCGAGGCCCTCCAGCATTTTCAGGGCAGAGAGAAAGGATAAGTTGTCCGATAGTTCTTTTCTGGTCATAGCAAAAAGCCCTCCTTCTTCGGAGGGGCCGCCCACCGGAGCCGATGGACGGCCCCGGTGTCTTGGATTCTTAATACCACAAAAATAGGGACCGCTCCCGCGGCCCAGCCCTCGTCTGGTTGGAATGGCTGCACATACGGCAAGTTCCGGTCAACGGAAGGGCAGTTGGGAAAACAGAAGCGATCCCCATGGCTTCTGATATTAAGACTTCACAGTTGTGTTGTCTCATATGCGCCTGTATTCGACACTACTTCCCCAGGCGGCAGGGCAACCGATCTGGACCGCAGCTGGCTTCACTGCGTCATGGGCGTCTCACCCCCGCGAGGATCTCTCCCGGCTGCCCTCCTTGCTTGCGGCTGGGACTGGGCAGAAGTATCATTGTCCCTGACGGAGTCATTGCGAAACAGCCCGCCACAGGCTGTTTTGTGGACGGATGGACCCGCTTGGCACCTTATTTGGCCGTCGTTGATAGAGGGAGTATCCTGCAGTCTTGCAAAAAAGAACGAAAAAATGTGCAGATGACTTCGTTTGCAGTCTCTGCCGGACCTCTACAGGTGGTCTTGGCGCATCCTCCAGCGTCGCTTGCCCCGGTCAAGGGGCCCTGTCAGGAAGGTATCCAGATGATCGGATATTCAATTTTCAAAGAACACGAGAGGGAACCCCCTCACTCTATTACCCGTTGAGTGAGGGGGCTGAGAACCAGAATTTTATGTTTTTATAATTTTTTTGAGTTTTGCCAGGACTTTATGGCGGCGCTTATTGACTCCTTTCTGAGAAATCCCGAGCTGTTGCGCATACTCCCGCTCGGTCAGCTCCTGGTAGAACAGTGCGTCGACCAGGGCCTTCTCCTCGGCGGTCAACTGTAGCAGAGCCGTGCGGAGCAGCCACAATTCCTCCTCATGGAGCATTACCGCCTCTGGTGTTGGCTCATCTATGGAGAATTGGCGGTGTTCCTCCTCCATCAGCCGGTCGTAGGAATCCTCCCGACCGGGCAAAAGGTCAGCGACTTTACCCTCTGGGTCGTAGGAAAATCGTTCTTGCTTGATGTCTACTTCCATGTACTCCATCTTGCGGTCACTTTTCTTCAGTACCGAGAGGACATCAGGCCGCGCTTGAATCTCCGGATAGAGACTCCCATAATCAGGGTGATATTTATCATATTTCGGCATTCGCCGTAACCTCCGAATCTTCTGAAATTTTGAGAAGTCAAAATTTCAGAAGCCGGAGGACTGCGGCATCGCACGGGGCGCCACAATACCAGGAAAGAGCGGCCGGTTTTGCGTTCTGGCGCAAAATCGGCCGCTCTTAGGTCACATACATTAAGAAGTCCGCAAGGAGAACCAGTCCCACCGGCAGGGGGAGGCTCGTCCCCCTGCGTGCTGAATTCTCTGCCCCTATGTCGAGAAACAATGCGGCATAAGGAGCCGTTTCTTAATTTAAAAGCGGTGTGTCGCGGCTGGTTTAAACGGCGGAACAACTTAATGCGATAGATGGCATCTGCCAATTCGCATCAATCTCCTTACCGCATAAGCGGGCCGGCACACAGGCGGCGCGCATCATCTCCTTTCTTTCTTCAAATCTGGCAGCGGGGAGCTGCCGCCCTGCCGATATTTAATTATATTCAATTCTGGTGGTACGAACTTGAAACCTGCCGAGCTATGCATGGAAATATCGGTGAACAGTTTAGGCGACCTATCTCCGTATCATGTTCATGGAGTGAGGCCGCCCGCTATTCCCGGAGATATGAGATTTTGAACATTGCCTGCATTTTGTGTTTTTATTATCATCATCTCCTTGGACAACGGTCAGGTACAGGCGAATACTGGCCGAATATATTTTTTCGGAGAATACTGCCATTACAAAAAGGATAATAGGAAATTTATGGGATTTTTCGTAGGAAACTCCGAGTTTTTTTATAGATTATTCTCCATAATATTACAAGATCAGCGCCATTATAAGATGGCGCTGATCTTTGTTTAAGTATCCGCTCAATCATTATCAATAAAGCGATATCCAATCCCCCAGACTGTTTGAATAAAGTCCTTACCAGAAGGACTTAGTTTCCTCCGAAGGGCCTGAACGTGGAACCTCACCACTTCGTCAATATTAAACTCACTGTTGTCCTGCCAGATTCGATTATACAGTTGCGTCCGGCTAAATACCTGACCGGGATGGCTGGCCATATAGTAAAGCAAATCAAATTCTTTTCTGGTCAGGTTCAGAAAGGAGCCATTCATCTTTACCTGGCGGTGTAATGGGTTGATGATAAGTTCTGTTCCAAACGCCAGAGTATAATACCCATTTTCCGAGGGCTCTGTTTCTGTATATAACCGAATGAGTGCATTTACTTGAGAGGAACAGACCGATAGGGCAAAAGGTTTTCTTATACATACTGTTGCACCGGCATCAAGAAGTTTCATCCCCTTGTCAGGATTTAAGTCCTCTGTAATCACCAGAATCGGAACATGCTTTGCTTGGAAAATTGTCTGGAGTAGTTCCATCCCATCGGCGCCCTCTACAGAGATATCCATAATGACCAAGCAATATCGATGTTTCATAAAACTGTCGAGCGCATCTGCCACTCTGGTGAAATAATGTACATCTACCGTGTCACTCTGCAGAGCCGATCGCAGCAACCGGCATATTGGCAGGCTATCATCTATGACTAATATCTGTTTTTTCATTCATAGATCACCTCTCCAAATCAAATGAGAAGGGGCGGTTTGCACCGCCCCTTGACTTTAGCTTTGTTCCTTTTCTTGGGTGGATTTTTTGAGCCGCTGGAAACTCTCCTCGCTGATAACATGTTCAATCCGGCAGGCATCCTGTTCGGCTGTCTTGGGGTCTACGCCGGCTGCAATTAGGCGCTCTGTGAAAAAAAGGTGTTTCTCGTAGATCTGCTCCGCCACTTCCCGGCCCACATCGGTCAGGTGCAGGAAATAGTCGCTGTCCATCGTCAGGAAGCCTCCGTCCCTCAGGGTCGCCACCGCATGGCACACGCTGGGCTTTGTGACCTCCAGGTGCCGGGCGACATCCACGGAGCGCACCATGCCCATCTTCTTATGGAGAACAAGTATAGCCTCCAGATAATCTTCTCCCGACGCATGAAGTTTCATGGCGCACCGCCTTTTTCTTCGGAAGAAGCTAATTCTACCTTACCGTTAAAAACATTGACCACACTTTCCCAACCGCATTTTGGGCAGTACATCGGCCAGCGGTGAGCTATTGTGTCCGGCCCAATTTTCTGCTCCGTTCTTTGTCCGCATTTCGGGCAGTGCAGCCAGCCCTTTTTATCAATGAGATTGTCCATTCTGGCACGCTCCTTCACGAGATTTTCCAGTTGACAGCCTTCTGCCGGGTGTGAATGAAATCGGCATAGATGCCCGGCTCCTGCATGAGTTTTTCGTGCGTGCCTCGCTGGGCTATCCGACCATGTTCTAACACCAGTATCTGATCTGCGCGCCGCACAGTCTTGAGCCTGTGCGCAATCATGATGATGGTTTTACCTCCGGTCAGAGCTTCTATCGCCTCTTGCAGATCGGCCTCGTTTTCGGGATCTACATTTGCAGTCGCCTCATCCAATATGACTACGGGAGCATCCTTCAGCATGGCTCTGGCTATGGAAAGTCTCTGCCGCTCTCCGCCTGAGAGGGTGGCCCCCCCTTCACCAATCACCGTGTCATATCCCTCCGGCAGAGCGGAAATAAAGTCGTGGCACCGGGCGGCCCTTGCGGCTGCAACCACCTCATCATGGGTAGCATCCGGTTTGCCAAATTTGATGTTGTTCTCAATGCTGTCGTTAAACAGATACACTGTCTGGAACACCATGCTGAAATTGCTCATCAGGCTGTCCAGCGCATAATCCTTCACATCAATTCCACCTAATTTGACCGAGCCGCTGTCAACATCCCAAAAACGGGCCATGAGGCTGGTGAGGGTAGTCTTTCCGGAGCCAGAGGGCCCTACAATAGCCGTAGTGGTACCTTCTGGAACGGTAAAGCTCACATCCTGAATGATCTTGCGCTCCCCATAGGAAAAGTCCACATGGTCAAAGGTGATGTCCCTGTTTTGGGGAGTTCGGACCGAGCCACCCTCGTCCATCCGGGGCGCCTGGTCAATCGCATCCACCTGGCTGATGGATGCGTCGATCATAGGCAACATGAAAAACATCTCGCCTGCGGACTCCAACTCGCTGTAAACCAAAAAAGCGGAAACCGTCATCATCAGGCAGGTAAACAGGCTCATGCTCCCTTGGAGAAATAACCAAATGGAAAGCAGAATCGCCACCACAGCCGCAACGCGTAGGACGATCTGCTCCAGCACATTGTAGGGGATACGCTTGCGTTCCAACTTGAAGTTTTTTTGTTCTGTCTGCCCAATGGCTTCGTTCATAGTCTTTTCAGCCGCCCGGCTGCCACGGAATGCCCGCACTACACTCATGCCCTGTATGTATTCCAGTGCGGCGTCCACAAGGGCGGTTTGGGCATGGATGCGTTCCGGGGAGAGCTGCCGAGACTTTTTCAGCAGACCCGAGTTGACCCAGAGGAAGAGAAGGACACCTAACAGAAACACTATGCCGACCCGCCAATCCAAACATAAGATCGCTACGGTGAATACCAGAGTGCGGATAATGCCTACCACAGTCCGGGCAATAACCGCAAAGGACATGCCTTCGATTTCTTCCATGGTCGTGGTGGCTGCCGCTGTGAGCGCCCCAAGGCTTTGGCTGTTGAAATATCCCATAGGCATATATTTCATCCGTTCCCCTATATGGATGCGTTTATCTCCGCACATCCGGTAATTGGCCTGCCCCTCGCTGTTATGAGCCAGATACCAGAACAGAGCAGCACCGGCCACGCTGACCGCCATGGTCCCAAAGGCCACCCAAGCGGTGGCGGCAGTCACATTTTGCTCCACCAACGCCCGAAGGACGATAAGAAGGGCAATAAATTGGAATGCCTCAAAAATACTCCGCAGGAACTCGAACACCAAGCCTTTTTTCCATGTCCCAGCCTGCTTTCCGGCAAAGGCAAAAAAACGGCGGTATGCGTCAAACATGTTCTTTCCCTCCTTCCGGCTGTCCGCTGTCCCTGGCCTGTGTGTGTGCTTCCCACATATGGCTGTAAAGAGCGCAGCGTTCCAGCAGTTCGCCATGTGTCCCGACATCCAAAACACGCCCATGCTCAATGACCGCGATCTGATCCGCGCCTGTGATGGTACTGAGACGGTGTGCAATCACAATCAGCGTTTTCCCCTGTGTCAGTCGGCTGATTGCCTCTTGAAGCACTGCCTCGTTTTCAGGGTCTGTGTAGGAAGTCGCCTCGTCCAAAATCACAATAGGGGCGTTTTTCATCATGGCCCGAGCGATGGACACCCGCTGACGTTCACCTCCAGACAGATGGCCGCCTGCACCGCCCACAATAGTGTCGTAGCCGTGGTCCAGTCCCATAATAAAATCATGGCATCCAGCGGCTTTCGCTACTGCCTCAATCTCATCATCTGTGGCCTCTGGCCGCCCCATGCGGATATTTTCCCGCACAGAAATGTTGAACAGATAGTTGTCCTGGGAAACATAACCGATTAGATCCATCACCTGCTCCGGCGGGAGGCTTTTTACATCCACACCGCCTATGGTGATGCTTCCGCCGCCAGCGTCCCAATAGGAGGCTATCAGCTTGGCAATCGTGGATTTGCCGGAGCCAGAGGGTCCTACCAGCGCAGTCATCGTGCCCTGCTTTATATCCAGCGTGATGCCGTTCAAAACCTGAGTATCCTTGTAAGCGAAGGTCACATCCCGCAAAGCGATGTCCAGGCCATGGAGTTCTTTCTCCTCTGCCGGGCGGTCCAGTTCCGGCTCGTCCAACACCGCACCAACCTCACCCACAATGGTCGTGATTTTGGAAAGATCATCGGTAAGGAAAACAGCGGCGACCAGAGGGCCGACAATCCCCAGGGACAAGATCGCCGTTGTGATGAACACAGAGGACGGTAATGACCCGCCCATGTAGAGAACGCAGCCAATGGGTAAAACGCCAATCAGCACGGCGGGCCAAATCGTCATCATCAGGGCGGAATAGCCCTGGGTGGAGCGCATCCAGTCCAAAATAAGCTCTGTGTTCTGGCGGACCGCATCTGCGAATTTCCCATATGAAGCTGCGCTCTGGTTGAATGCCTTGATGACCTCGATTCCTCCGATATACTCCACAGTGGTGGCGCTCATATGCTTGCCGGCCTGTACCACAGCGCCGTACTTCTTGGGATACTCTTTCATCTGTGCCATATAACAGAGGCACCCGATGGGAATAGTAATCAGCGAGGCCAGCGCCATGCGCCAGTCCAGCACAAACAGATAGATCACGATGGCGATTGGTACCAGAAGATTGGAGGTCATCTCCGGTATGATATGGGCCAGAGGGACCTCAAGCTGTTCCACCCGCTCAACGATGGTACTTTTCAGCTTCCCGGACGGAGTTGCTGTTAGGTAACCCATGGGCACACGGGTAAGCTTGCCAGCCAAAGCCCGCCGCAGCTCTGACAGCACGGCAAAGGTCGCCTCATGGGAACAGCGGGTAGACAAGCCATGGAATACTGACTTTAGCACAAAGGCAGCCAGCGCAATTCCGCACCAAAGCAGATAAGCGGAAAATGCCGTTTCGCCGTTCAGAAGCAGATTCACGATCCGGGCCACCGCAAAATATGGGATCATTCCACTGCTCACACCGAGCACCGCAAGAAGGATGGAAAGAATATAGCCGGACCTATGCGGCCGGATCAAATCGAGCAGCCTGTGGATGGGGTTTTGCTTTACCATAAAATTGCCCCTTTCTGAGAATAGAATAACATCGTTATGAAACAATGTTATTCTATTCTAATCGGAGCCGTTTGTCAATTCTCTTTCTGTTTAATTTTGCAGTTGACAGGCGGAAATGAGTGTGATATTATGATTACGCCGTTATGAAACGATGTTATGTTATTTTGCTATCTTTAGAATGAGGTCAGGTGTTTCTATGGGAAAACCGCAGGTAGCCGGTGTCTATGAAAAAATATTGGAATGTGCCAAGAAGGAGTTCCTGGAAAAAGGATTCGAAGGGGCCTCTCTCCGCGTGATTGCTCAAGAAGCGGGGACCAGTACCAATTCTATCTATGTCCGCTTTAAGGACAAGGTTGGTGTATTTGAGGCGCTGGTCCAACCTGCAGCGGATGGTCTGAAGGAGATTATCCAATCCAGGCAGAACGCTTTCGGCTCCATGTCTCCCCGGGAGCAGTCCGAACAGGTCATGGAGTACAGCGACCAGCACTTTCCGGATATTCTTGCCTACATCTACGATCACTTTGCGGAATTTCAGCTTCTGGTCAGTTGCTCATATGGGACACCTTACGCCAACTTCATCCATGATTTGTCCACCATCGATGCGGAGTGCTACCGCCGCTATATTGAAGCCACAGGAAGCGACGCACTCACCAGCGGCCGTGCCTCGGAAAACTTGCTCCATCTTCTATCCAGCGGCTTTTATTCCAGCCTGTTGGAACTGGTCGTTCACAACATTTCCCGAGAAGATGCTGAAAAGGACATGTCTCGTCTGCGAAAATTTTACGCCGTCGGCTGGGAGCATATCCTGCACCCATAAATATGGCAATTTTGGGGCCTTACGGCCCCAAAAAAACGAGCATTAGTTAGCAACACCTAACCAATTCCTACATTTTAGAAAGAAGGAGACTGATAAAACGAAATGAAACGGGGGACTCGTGTATTCATTCTGAAAAAGGCATTGGAATTGCTGCTGACATTGTTTATCGTTACGATGATTTCCTTTATTTTGATAGACAGTCCTTCCCTCTGCTTTTTCGCAGCTTCTCTGACTAAAAACCCTTCACCCACTGCGGCAGCAAGCGTATCAATGCAGATGATTCTTCTTTCCGGATATTCCTGCTGTAGTTCTTCAACCGCTAAAAACGCAGACTGATATGTACCTGACAGACCAGAGGAAAAACAGAGATACAGAATATCGGTTCCCTGTCGCAGACAGGGTTCAAAATGCTTAAAATAAATCGTTGGGTTGATTTGTGAGGTCGTTGCAAAATTCCCAGCTCTTTGCAAGCGGTAGAACTCCTTGGCTGTGATTCCTTCCGGGGAACCATATGAGTATTCTGTTCCGCCGATCTCAACATTCATAGGAATCATTTCAACAGATGGCAGACCTGCGGTTAACTCCGGTGCGAGATCTGAGGTGGCATCTGTGAAAATTTGATAGCCGTCCATCACTTCTTACACCCACTACAGCCCTGACAAGCAGCCCACAGCTCATCGGCCTTCGGCTTCCAGGTTTCTGCATAAAGTGTAGTCTTATCACACAGATGGTCAACACTTTCCGGGGACTGATACTCGGTAGAATGGGCACCGGATTTCTTTACCATGCTACGCAGACATTCAGGATTTTCCAGCATAGGACACGGCTGGAACATATTATCATTAAAGGGCTGACCGTCGTGATAGGCCATAAACAGCGGAGACTGATATGCTTCCAGCAGGGTCTTTTCACGGATGTTGGAGTCAGAGTAATGGATAAAAGCGCAAGGCTCAATGTCACCATTGGCATTGATATGCAGATAGTTGCGGCCACCAGCAATACAGCCGTTTACAAATTTCGCATCATTCTGAAAGTCAATTGTGAAAATAGGCTTTGTGCTACGGTATTCGCAGATGCGGTTATACATCTTTTCACGCTGGTCAGGAGACGGGAGCAGCTCCACAGCGGAATCGTTGCCCACAGGCATATAGTGGAAGAACCATGCGAACTTCGCACCGCACTCCACCAGATGATCGAAGAACTCATCCGAGCTGATGGAGTCGATGTTCTTGCTGGTATAGCACCCAGATACGCCGAAAGGCAGCTTCTTTTCTTTCAGAATCTTCATCGCCCGCATAGTAGCCTGATAAGTACCCTTGCCACGGCGGAAATCAGTAGCTTCCTCGAAGCCTTCAATGCTGATGGCCGGGTAGAAGTTCTTCACCCGCAGCATCTCATCGGCAAACTTCTCATCGATAAGGGTACCGTTGGTAAAGGCAGAGAATACGCAGTCAGGATGCGCTTCACACAGGCGGAGCAGATCGTTCTTGCGTACCATAGGTTCACCGCCGGTGTAGAGGAACATATAGGTTCCCAGTTCATTGGCCTGATTGATGATGTCATCCAGTTCCTCATAGCTCAGATTCAGCTTATTACCGTATTCTGCCGCCCAACAGCCGGTGCAATGAAGGTTGCAGGCGGAAGTGGGGTCCATCAGGATTGCCCAGGGGATATTGCAGCCGTACTTTTCACGATTAGCCACCTGCTTGCGGCTGCCTAAGAGAGATGCATTGACAATAAAATTGCGGAAGAACACTTTGCGGACTTCAGAATCAATGTCCGTCCAAAGGCTGTTGATCAGGCGCATCCAGTTGCTGTCAGGCTGCTCCATCACCTTACGGATTTGCTGGCGCTGTGTGAGATAGAGGTTATCCTTATCGAACTTATCCGCCCAATCTAACAACTTGGGGAATGCTTCCTGCGGATTGCTGTCAACATATTTCAGCACTTGATTGACGGCGAAAGCCTGTGCGCTGTCTTTAATAGAATTACTCATGGTTTTGTCTCCTTTTCTATCTTAAAAGCAAAAAGAGCCGATAATCCGCAGCACAAGGCTAACGGGTTATCGGCTCTGCGTCTATGCGTCTGGCTCTGTGATAACTGTGGTATTGAATTGTTTTACGCTGATTATTATTTCCCGTTTGCACTTCGGACAGTATAGCGGAAAATTTTCAAGTACTGTATTATCACAGATTTTAATTCTCGTTTTGTTGTTGCAGTTGGGGCATAATAGCCATTCGGTTTTTTTCATTCTTTGTTTTTCATCAGATAATAGAATATCTATGGACAATTACATTTACAACTCACGCAGTTTCCACCGCCTTGTAGAAACCATTACACACGCGCCCACAATGAGTACTGTTAAGACGATGTAGGAAAGATAGACGCCATTTAGTGCTACTTCATACACATCATAGTACCGCAGAGGGGTCAGATAATCCAAGAAACGATTCCCTGTGTACTCGGCAGTAAAGGCCAACACATAGGCGGCCAATACGAAAACCGTACCGGCGCGTACCGCGGCCTTATAAGATTTGAAAAGGCTGGCAAACAGCAGACCCAAGGCAAAAAAGAGAAGCTGGGTAAAGAACATTCCCATCGTTGTGGAAAGCACCGCTCCCGGCTGATCCAGACCGCCCAAAGGAAGAACGATCGTGAAATAATTGCACACGCCGCTGAACAGGGCGAACACCAGCAGGTTCACTGCTGAAACGATCACCTTCGCCAGAACAATGGTTTTCCGCTCCACAGGCTTTGTGAACAGGTATTCGGATGTTCCAAATTTCTTTTCCCTCGCCACACAGGACAGGCCCAGAGAGATTGCATAGGCAAAGGCCAACAGCCCCTCCCAAAAATAGATACACGCGTACCAACCAAGGGCAGTCGTGAGATCCCCTTTCACACCGAACATGATCATGATCAAGCGAGGAAATTGGCCGACTGTCCGGGCCATCTCATCCAGACTGTCCTTCAAGGATAAAAGTTCAAAATAGCAGAATCCGCACAGCAGTAACATGATCCCCAGCCAGATCAGCAGGGTCTTTCTGGTTTGGCGGAATTCGTTTTTCACCAATGTTTTCATCTTTGCACCCCCTCATGAGCGGAACTGGATGTCTTTTTTCAAAAAGACACGATAAGACAGCACCAAAAACAGGGCAAACAGCAGTACACACCATCCCAAGTAATCCAACTCATAAAAGCCAGATTTGGAAATCTCAGCCGCACTAAAGAACGAGTACGGGGACAGAAAACTAATGGCACGGTTGCTGACAATGTTGGAGAAGCTGGTGACGCAGTACTCGACAAAGACAATTAACCCGGCAGTCAAAAGTGGGCTTCGATTGCGTGAAAATAGAATTCCAACCAAAAGCCCCATAGCTGCAAGGAACAGCGTGACCAGCATGAGGGAAAGAGCAATCAGAAAGAACTCTCCCCAGTCAATGCCGGAGCGGAACAGGGCCAGCGCCAAAAAAGAGGCGAGAAGATATACCATGCTCACGACCACTACGCCGAAAAAAACCGTGAACGCCTTTGCCCAGTAAATCGTTTTTCGGGTATGGGGTTTTGTAAACAGATATTCAGAGGTTCGCTCCGAGCACTCCTTGGTGTGAATGGCGATACCGAAGTGCATCCCGAAAATACCGGACGCAATCATAAAAAAGCTGGTAAGAAACGCATAAATGCCCAACGGTGAGGTCAGATATTCCATGGACACACCAACGCCTTTGTAAAAATCACTCGTACCCAGCGTTTCATAGAGGTCTCCGGTGGAAACATCCATAAAGCTGTAATAGGTAGGCGTCATCACAAAAACACACAGAGCCAAGGCGATGGCCCAACCCAAAATATATTTGCGGTGCCTTTTCAGTTCATATTTCAAAATGACCATGCCTGACACCTCCTTACGCATAGTAGTGCATGAAGATTTCCTCCAAAGAGGGCTCTTCCAAAAGCACATCGTCCAAATGCAGCAGGTGAAGCTTGTCAATAATCGCCGTGATATTTCCGTTATACATAAAGGAAACAGAGGTCTTATCCGCAGTCTCCGCATAGTTCGCAATGCCGGACAAATCAAAGAAATCGCGAGGGATAGCCTCCTTTGCGCTCAGAGAGACTTTCTTATAGCCGCTCTCACGCAGTTCTTTGATGGACTGTATGCCAATAAGCTGTCCCTCTTTCAGAATGGCCACCCGGTCACACAGTTTCTGCACCTCACTCAGCACATGGGAGGAAAAAAACACGGTAGCGCCCCGGCTGTTTTCCTCCTTCAGAATATCATAGAAAGCCTGCTGGATCAGTGGGTCTAATCCGCTGGTGGGCTCGTCCATAATAATCAGTTTGGGCGAAGTCATAATGGCAGACACGATACCCACCTTTTTCTTGTTGCCCAGAGAAAGGTCTGCAATCTTGCGGGACAAATCCAGATTGAGCCTGTCGGCAAGCTCCTTCATCTTTGTCTTGCAGTCCATGCCGTACAGATCGGCGGTGTACTGCAAAAGTTCACGGACTTTCATGTTTTCGTAATAGCTGTTCTCGCTGGGCAGATAGCCCACATCCCTGGCGATGACGCTGGCCTTGGAGTGACAGTCCAAATCGAAGATAGATGCGCTGCCTCCGGTGGGACGGATCAGCCCCATTAGGGTGCGGATCGTGGTGGACTTACCCGCACCGTTGGGGCCGATAAAGCCGAAAAACTCTCCCTGGTTGACAGAGAAACTGAGGTTATTGATTCCTCGATGCTTCCCATAGTGCTTGGTCAATTCATTCAAGACAATCGCTTGTTCACTCATTTCAAATACTCCTCCTTATAAAAATTTTTCCGCAGAATTGCGATGTTCTTCTCAAAATCCCCCATGACAGCCTGAAAATCGAAAGCCGCCGCCCCCCGGTACCCGGCCGCATAGCCCTCGGCCATCAGAAGCAGCATCTGAAAGACCGGCTGGGCATCCTCTGGGTCTTTGAATTTCAAAGCATCCTCTTCCCGCAGAACAAGATCGTTTCGGAATCTGCCGGTCTCCTCCGTCAGGATCGCCAGCGTATCCGTCACCTCGGGAGAATTTTCCTCCCAGGCACTGGTAATAAACTGCAAGATAAAAGGCTGATTTTGGAGCCCCTCCATTTTCATGCGGCTGGATGCCAGAATCCTGTCGAACAAATCTGTTTCGGAATCGAGGGCTTCCTTATCAAATAGTCCCTCTATGATTTTCTTGCAGTATTCCAGCAGGTAAATGTAGAGCTGCTTTTTACTGCCGAAATACTGAAACACAGACGCTTTGGAAATGTGTGCGGCTACCGCAATATCATTGATTGAGGCTTTTTCATAACCAAACTTGCCGAAGCACTGGAGCGCCGCATTGAGAATGGTCAATCTCTTTTCTTCGGTCAGGGCCAAAAATTTGTCCAATTCATTTCCTCCTTTTTACACAATAACCGTTTCGGTTATTTAGAGTATAGCACCAATAACCGAAACGGTCAAGTATTTTGGAGTATGATTCAAAAGTTTTCTTTTTATACTGTTAGACCAACGAAGATTAGTCTCGAAAGTACCGGTGTGTTCAAGTCAGCAGTTGCACGAAAATGTAATTCGTTCAAATACTACTACCTGAAATATAAAATTACATTGGGTGATGTCTATATTTGAATTTAAACCTCGTTGGCCGATGCCCCGTAATTGCACAGGTTAGCATACAAATGCCCTCTCTTTGGATTAATAGTCAAAAATTTGTTTCCATTTAATTTTAATAATTATACTACCAATTCAGTAAAAATAAAGAAGAAATTGATAATATGAATACCATCTCTAATCGTCTGCTAATATTAAAATAATAACTGACGAAAGGAGTGGTCGAATGGAAGAGTCGCGGCGGTACGAAGCCTTTTTGCGCAGCCGAATCACAGACCTGCGGACACAAAAGGATGTATCTGAGCACCGCATGAGCCTGGACTTGGGCAAGAGCGGCTCTTACATCCGCAGCATCACCAATGGGATCAGTCTCCCATCGCTGCGGGAACTGTTCAACATTATCTGCTATTTTGACCTGACTCCAACAGAGTTTTTCGCTGGAGCAGATGCTGATAATTCCTTGAGGGCTCAACTTCATGAGGAAATTACAAGACTAAGTGAAGAGGAGCTTGAGAAAGTATCCACCTTCATCGACTGGATCAAGAAATAGGGCTGTAAAACTTGTTTCTTTCTCTGTCTTAAAAAATCTTAGAGTGGGCACTTCTGGTTGGCTCACCATGAACTATCCCCCAGTTCACCAAATGAGCAGACTGGCCCCTTGGCGGAGTGTCAGACTTAGGATCAAAGAGGTTTGTATCAAATTTTGATACAAACCTCTTTGCCGCTTTATGTCAGCAAATTCTATACAGATTTGAAGTGCGTCCGCCGTTCTCCCGCCAGCGGCTCTCCTTGGTCAGCAGTCCGGCCTGACACAACTCATTCAGCGCCCGCTTGACGGTGGAGCTGGAGAGTCCCAACTCCTTCGCAATGGTCTTGATGGCCGGCCAACACTTACCGTCCCGATCCGCCCGGTCTGTGAGGTACATATAGACCGCCCTGGCCCGGTGGCTCAGGTCGGAGGAATAGATATTTCGGAAATTTGTCACAGCTATCACCCCCTTCATCTCCGGATCTTGGGCCTGCGCCCATCTTTGGGCGAGTCATCCGCCTGCACGACCTGGACCTCACCGCCTGCCGCTGGCGGCTCCCCCTGGGGGATGTCCTCATCCACAATGGCAGGCGCCTGGTGTTTCCGAAGGATCGCCGCCTCCAGCTCCTGTTTGCTGGCGTAGGCCACTGGCCGCTGGGCCTTCTCTGGCACCTGGTAGGGCTTGCCGAACCGGATGCCCCAGTCCAGGAACAGACGCAGATGCACCTGCATGGGGTGGACGCCGGTCTTGGCCACGATAAAGCTCCCCTTGGGCATGGACTTCAGCTCATCCGGCGTCATCAGCGGCCGCTCGATCATCTGCAGGCTCTGGGACGGGTCGTTCTTCCCTCTGGAGATGGAGCCGCTCATCACGGTGCGGCTCCCCAAGGCTTTAGACAACTCCACCGCCGTCTGGCTGGCTGGGGCAAATCCACCAAAGATGTTGACTTGGCAATTGTCGACGATGATCTCGGAACCTTCTTTGCCATAGTTCTTCTGAAGCTGTCCGGTGATGCTCTGCACAATGGGTACCAGCATCAGGCCACGGGAGCGGGAGGCGGAGAACATCAGCTCCAGTGACTGGATGGGCGGGCAGGTACCCAGCTCATCGGCAAAGAATACCACCCGGTTTTTCAGCCGTCCGCCGTTCTCATCCGCCACGGTGAGGATCTCCCGGTACAGGTTCTGGAGAATGAGGCTGACCATGAAATACTTGGTCTGGTCCTCCTCCGGGAGTACGATGAAGATAGCGGATTTTTCATTGCAGAAGGTCTCCGCGTCAATGGCGGTGTCAAAGCACAGGATCTGCTCCATCTCGCTGTCCAGGAAGGCGTTCAGCCGGGACAGCACCGTGGAGATCACCGACATCATGGCCTGCTCCGAGGTGTTCAGCGCGGCGCCGGCGAACCACTTGGCCTTGTGGTCGGGCGGGAGTTTCGCCAACAGGAGCTGGAACTGGTTCTTGCCCTTCACGCCGCTGGGGGCCAGAAGTTCCTGCACCAGTTTAAACACGCTGACGATGTGCCGTTCCTCGATGGGCCTGCCTTCCGCATCCTCGGTGGGCAGGTACTCCGCCACCAGCAAAAGCATGGAGGTCAGCAGGCCCTCGGCCGCGTCGTAAAAGTAGGCGTTTTGTCCGTATTGGGCGCTGTCCCCGGTGGTGTTGATGAGGGTCTTGGACAGGATCTTGGCATACTTCTCCGCCTTGGCCTTGGCTTGCAGGTTTTGGGGATCGGCCTTGTAGATGTCCATGTACTTGTTGATCAGGTGGAGCAGATTATTGCCGTCTGACCGGGTGGGGTTGCGCAGATCCAGCACGGCGATCTTATATCCGTAGCACTCCTTTGCGATCCCAGCGTAGTTGCGGAACAGGTCGCCCTTGGTGTCCGTACAGAGAAAGGACATTCCGGTGGCCAGGGCATATTCGATGTTGGGGTAAAGAAAGTAGGCTGTCTTGCCCGCGCCGCTGGCGGCGGTCATCATGGCGTGGATATCGTCTGTATCCACGATGGCGGTGACGTGGCCCTTGCGCCCCTCACATCCCAGCACCAGCCCCTGCTTTTGGGGGAGCTGTTCTCCTCTGCGCCACAGCTCCGGCCGGAAGGGGACGTGGGCATAGGTCTGCTGGATCTCCTTCCTGGTGGCCCAGCGCGCCGCCCCATGCTGGCCGTCTCCCACGGTCTTGGACTTGATGTTGTTCAGGGAGCCCTGCCCGGAGAAGTGGGTAGCGGCGGCGATGAGCAGAAGAGCCAGGCCGCACGCAATGATAAAAATGAGTTCGGTTGTCACAAGTTCCTCCTTCTGATATTTCCTTGTCTCAATATCAGAAGGGGACTCGGTGTATCCCTTTGCATGATACCACATTTTCAGAGAATAGTACAGATACAGGGACTAATCCCTGTACCTGTACTGCTAAAATGTGGTGTATGTGAGGAGGGATGCGCGTTGAAACTAAATCAGGCGGTCAGTGCGCGTCTTTCTCAGCTACTGCGTGAGCAGGGGATGACGCAGTACCAGCTGTTTATGAAGAGCGGGGTGCCGAAGTCCACCATCGGCAACATCGTCAACTGCGCTTACGACTCGGTGAAGCTGCGGATCATCCATGAGATCTGCCAGGGCTTGGGGATCGGGCTGGATGCCTTCTTCGCCTCGCCGCTGTTCGATGAGAACAATTTGGAGCCCTGACGTCTCCGGTACCTGGAATGTGCCGGAGACGTTTTTTTGTTGCTTGCTACCCCTGTGTCAGAGAAAGGCAGTCCGTCTGCTCCTCTTTTTGGCGCTGTTTCAGCTCATCTCCGTCATATTTGACCGATACCTTGGCGCAGGAGAGGGCCAGATCCAGCCACGCGCCGGCGATCCCCCGTTTCTCCGCCTCCCCTCGCACCCCCGGAGCATTGATCTTGTCCAGTGCGGTTTGGAGCTGCGCGGCGATCTCCTCCGTCCGGCCCCGGATGGATTTCCGGTTCTGATGGGGCAGGATGTGGCTCTGCAGATACTGACAGCCCTGGGCGGGCGTCAGGGCGGTTCCCAACTGGCGGCACTCCCGCAGAACGACCAGCAGGGACAGGGCGGCGATCTCCTCCATGCAGTCCATGGCTGTTTCCAGTTTCTTTTCCTGCAGGCATCTGCGGTAAAACTGAAACAAGGCCGGCACTCGCTGCTCCGCCCTGTCCGGTTTCAGATCCATGCATTTGACCGCAATGCGGGCGCAGACAAACTCCGCCGCCTGGAGCTGGGGATGTTGCTCCGCAGACTGGGCGGGCAGGCCGTGGAGGGCCTTCAGATCCTCGTCCCAGTCCTTGTATTCCGGCCGCAGTATGGAGACCCGGGTGTATCCGTGTTCTACCAGGATATCTGTGAGGCGGCCGGTGGCCTCGATCCCCGCGGCGTCGTGGTCCAGGCAGAGCACGACCTTTTGGAGCCGGGGGTCCTTCTCCAGCATCCAGAGCATGGCGTGCTCCGAGGTGCCGCAGAGGGACACATAGCTGTGCTCCTTCCATGCCTCCGGGTTCAGCGTCAGAAAGGCCAGCATGTCGATGGGCGCCTCGAACACATAGAGCCGGCCGCTGTGCCCGAACCAGTGGAAGCTGCACCGGGGATCGCCGCCCTCCACATTGCCCCGGAAGCTCTTGCCCTGGGTGTAGAGGCCCCGCTTGTGGGCGTGGCGGGCAGCGCCGTATTCGTCACTCCCAACGAACACGGCGTTGTGATATTCTTTCGTTCCGTCTCGGGACTTCTCGCAGCTCTCGTAGATCATCCCGCGCTTTGTGAAGGCGTCCAGGATGTCCCGGTCGATGAGCCGCTGCTGGAGCAGATATGCGTAAAGCCGCCGCATGGTACGGTTGGCGGGCGGGAGTGCGAATTCCTTCCGTTCCTCCGGCTCAGGCGGCTCTGCCTGGGGGTAGGCGATCCCCTCACCGTCCAGCAGGCGCTTCACCGCCTCCTGATACGGCAGGCCGTAATACGTTTGGACAAAGGAGATGGCGCCGCCGCCCTCCTTCGACTCGTGATCGTACCACTCATTGCCCCGCACGGTGATGCTGTGGTCCGAGGCCAGGCGCTTGTCCCGGCCGGAGGGGATGAGCTTTTCTCCCTGCCGGCGCAGGAATTCCACCAGATCCACGCTGTTGGCCCGGAGCTTCTGCTCCTCTGTAAAAGGGATATAGGGCATTTCGTACCTCCTACTAAAAAATAGGGCCGCAAAACGCGGCCCCGCATGGCTTTATCTTCTGCGTTTCCGGGTCTTCCGGTGGTAGGGGATCTGCCGCAGGATGGCGCCCTTCCGCTGGGGCCTCAACTGAACGGAAGGGCTTCCTGCTTTCTGGGGAAGCAGATTTGTGCTGGTATATTTTTTCTTCACAACATGACCTCCGTTACATCTTGATGGTTGGTTCTTCATGATCGTCCGGCTTGTGGCCCATGGCGATCTTCTTTTCCCGGATCTTCCGCCAGAGCTTTTTGTCCACGATTGGCCGCAGCCCTCCGGGGCGGGGCGGCTGGCTCTGCTCCCGGAAGATCCCGGCAAGGTGGTGGAGCAGCTGGGCGGCCGACTGCGCGACGGGAAAAAGATCCCGGCGGCCCATGTGCTCCACAAAATACTGCGCGTACTGATTGCCCTGCTCCGCCGCCCGCTGGAACCACTGCCGTGCGGCCTCCCGGTCCTCCGGGATCTCCTCGCCCATCAGGTAGAGCTTGCCAAGGGCGTACTGGGCATATTGGCTGCCCTGTTCCGCCGACGCGGTCAGCCAGCGGACGGCCGCCTCCACATCCTTGGGCACATCCTCCCCCTGGAGGAGCAGTTTCCCCAGGCGGTATTGCGCGTACTGGTTTCCGCTCTCCGCCGCGCGTTCCAGCCATCGGACAGCGGCTGCGGGATCACGGGGCAGTGCCGTCCCGGAGAGATACAGCTGCCCCAACGTGAAAGCGGCGGAGCTGTTTCCATGCTCCGCCGCCTGGGTCAGCAGTTCCACCGCCTGGGCCATCTGCTCCGGTGCGGCGTTTGGGTCTTTGAGGATGGCCCGCGCGCGCCGGTACGCCTGTTTCCATGAGGCGCGAGGCTCCCCGCTGTCTGGAGGGGGTTCTTCCTCCCAGACGGCCCCCGGCTCCGGCTGAGGGCCGTCTCCTTCCTGTTCCGGCAGCGCGTCCTCCCCATGATCCTCCGGGTGGAACACCTGCCGCAGCTCTCCCAGCCGCACCGCCTCCCGGATGACCATATTCTTGATGGACTTGAACTCCTTCTGCCGGGACAGGGGCAGGCGCTCCGGCAGGTCGTTTTTATAGGTGCGCAGCACCTCCTCCCGCATCTCATACCACAGCTCGTAGGCCTGGGCGACACGGGGATCTCTGGCCAGCTCGTCCACGATCTCATCCACCACCGATTTCAGCGGCGCCTTCAGATAGCCGTACTGTTTTTTGCCGCTGGTGAACCGCAGGCGGTCCGCCAGATGGGTCATCAGCTCCCCGATGCGCGGGTTGTCCGCCGCCCCCTCCTCCATGCGGAGGATCAGCTCCCGCATCACCGCCTGAGCGTCCTGGTTGAGCGCGTCCCGGCGCTGGGTCTGCTGCCGGTAGAGCTCCGTCAGATCCTGCCGGAAGATCTCTCCCGCCAAATTAGACTTGATCTGGGCGATACCATCTTTCGTCAGGTAGCCGGACTTGCCGTCCGCGCTGTAGCAGACCATGTGGACATGGGGGTGGTGGGACTCATCGTGGAAGGCGGCGTACCAGCGGAACTGATCCCAGGGAATCTTCATGGCCTGGGCCATCTCCATGGCGCAGCCGGTGAGCAGGCATTTCCACCGCTCCGCGTCATCGTATCCCAGACGGGCGGCGTCCTCCCGCCGCAGGGAAAGGATCGGCAGCCACACGCTGCCGGGATGGTGGGCGACCTCCTCCGCCACTTGGGAGAGTGTCAGGGACTCGTCCGAGCCGGTGAACAGAGCGTGGGCCCCCGTGCGTTGGGCATGGGGGCGGCCGGCGATGTACTGGATGTAGTTTTCTTTCTTAGCGGCCCGGTCATAGTTATCCTCCAGAGCCCGGCTGATGAACTCCGAGGCGTTGCCCCGGGTGGGTGCGGCGGCGTAGTCCTCATACTCGAAGGTCCCCCGGCTGAGGGGGAAATCCCGGAGGAGCCGCTCCACCATCTGCCGCTGTTTCTCTGTGGCAGGCAGCTGTGCCGTCTGCTCCGGGAGCCGCTGGGCGCCCTCCCGGGTGGCCATGTACCGGACATAATTGCTCAGGTGGGCGGCGGCCTTTTTGGAGCCGCCCTGGATGTAGGGACACTTGAAGATCAGGCGTGGCATGGGGCATCATCTCCCTACGGAGTTTCCCGGCCGCCCTTCTGATAGTCAGCGGCGTCCTCGAAGGAGATCCTGCCGCGGGTTTCCTTCACCTCCCGGACACACCGGGGACGGAGTTCCCGGAGATCCTCGTCTGTGAGCTCCATCCCCGCCGCCAGGATGTTCATCATCATGTCCATCTCCACGGCCAGCTTGAACAGCAGTCGGGAGAGGCGGTCCTCGCTGGCCTTCACGGCAGCGCGGATGGCGGAGACCAGAGCGGGCGGCAGATATTCCATCGCCTCCTTGCCGGAGACGTAGCCGGCATAAAACCGGATGGCCCGCTCAATGAACTCGTTTTGTGTCTGGCAGTTATCCCGCGGGCAGAGTTCCTTGACCAGTTCCTGCATCTCCGGAGAGATCCGCAGGGCAAACTTGATCTTGTTTCTGGGCATACAAACGACCTCCAATCTTGTGCATATCCCCGCTGTGAACCGGGCAAACGCCTGACACAGCGGGCTTTTTTCAACATGAGACCCCCGGGCAGACCCCAGGGTGCGAAAACAGACCCCCGCTGAAACGCTCCCCGACCCGCATTGCGGGGCGGTGTGAGGGGCACGGAGGGGCGGGCGCGACCCCCGCGCTTTATCCAGCACCTTTTTCGTCCCCCCGGTTCACGTCGTTGTAGGCTCCATATCTCTCACTTCGCCGCAGGCGGCAAAGCTCGTTCCTTCCGCCGCACCGTCTCTCCACCCCTGAGCACTTCGCTGGGTCAGAGGGCGGTTTTGCGAAACAGCGGGCGCACGGCCTCAACACGCCTCTGCAGAGGGCGGGGAGGGGTACGGATGCCACCCCGCCATCAAAAGGGCGACACGGGGCGGCACAGGGGCAACAACGGGGAGAAACGCAGGAGCCGCCCATCGAGGGCGACTCCCACCAGCTACATCTGAGGCCCCTGTTCCATGGACGACTCCTCTGAGCACAGCTCCTGTCGGTAGTTATCCAGGGACATCCCGGCCTGCGATTGGCAGTAGCCCTCCATCTTCTCCCGGAGCTGTTCCCGATCCGAGGCGGTCAAGGGATAGGAAAACTCGAACTCGTTCCCGTCACCGCAGACAAGCACGACGGTCAGTGACTGCTCCGGCCCGCCCGTCTCCAGGTCATAGTTGGCGTAGACGTTGAGCCAGTCGCCATTGGAATCTGAGGTCACATTGGTCCCAAACACTGCGTCCGGGTCGAAGGTGACCGGCATGTAGAAGGACAGCGTTCCGTCGTACTCGGAGATGTCGCCTTCGAAGGAGACCTGCCGCAGATCCAACCGCTGGCTCCCGCCATCCAGCTTGGGCGGCGTCCCGGCCTCCTGCCGATACCGTTCCGCATAGAGATCGTTCAGCGTTTTCCTGTACTGTTTCTGGCAATGTTCCTCCAGCTCGGTCCTCAAAAGTTCCCGCTCCGACGGAGAAAGAACGTAGGTGAAAGACTTCTCCCATGCGCCGTCTTTTCGGTGCAGCGTGAGATCCAAGTGATCCCGCACCTCCTGCCGGGCCACGTCGTAGCTGACGTAGATGTCGAGCCAGCTGCCGGTCTTGGCGCATTTTACCTCTGGACCGAACACCTCCATCTGCACCATGTCGCTGGAGCAGTCCACCTGAAAATCCAGCAGCCGCCCCATACGGTTGGCTGGCTCTGTGAACAGAAGGTCTCCCGGCTGGAGGTCCCGCAGAGCCTTCAGAGGGACGCCGAGATCCCGGTCAGTCAGCTCTTTTCCCTCCAGCCGGGACACAAATTTCCGCCAACGCTCCTCCTGAGAGCTGTGCTCCTTGCGGAACGCTTGGTAGGCAGCGGCGCTCACATCCTGGAACCGATAGCTTTTCCAGCCGTCCAGAATGTGGACGGCTGAGAACACTTTTTTGTCAAAGTCCAGCTCGAATACGCCGGCGACACGCCCTGTGTTCTCCAGCCGCTCCTGTGTCAGCTCATTAAACCGCTCCAGAGAAATGTCATAACCTCCATAGATTTTTCGGGCAAAGGCGTCGGTGCCACCATCTCCCTCCTGCAGGCACTTACGCAGGAGCCGGGCCACATCCAGAAACTCTTTCGGATATTCGGTTGCCAGACAGCGGCTTTTCCCTCCATCCCATAGGCGGAATACAGAGAAAACTTTCCGTGCCTCGGCCTCTCGCAGCTCCTCCTGCCGCTCCTGTTTGATGCAGGACTCGATCTCCCGAACTTGGTCTGCTGGCACCATCTCCCGGTACAAATCTACCAGGTAGTCCTGCAGATACTTTTCGATGTTGGTGCCCTGCTCCTCCAGAGCCGCTTCCAGTGCATCCCAGCGGCGTTCGTCCAGCCACACCTCGGCAGAGTAGGAATTGCCCATCACTCCACCTCCTCTGCCTGAATCGGCTCAGTCGTGCGGGCGGGTTTGCCAGACTTGGGACGGGCTGGCTCCTCGGAACTCTCCCGGCTTTCGATGTACTCCCTGGTCTGGGAAGGCACATATTTTTTATAGAGCCGCGCCATAAAATCATCCAACTCCGCCTCCAGAGAGGTGCCGCTCTTGCCCATGTAGAACTGGATCGCTCTGAGTTTTTCCTGTTCAACAGCTACTGAGATCGTTGCTTTTTTCATTTTGTCATCCTCCTGACGTTGGTAAATAATATCTTGGATTTGTCCGCTCCCCGTTGACACGCACCTCGAAGTGGAGGTGGGGACCTGTGGATCGTCCGGTGGAGCCAGACAGAGAAATGATGTCTCCGGCCTCTACCGTCTGGCCCACCTGGGCCAGCAGTTGGGAGTTGTGGCCATACAAGGTGGAGAGGCCATTCCCGTGATCGATCATCACATAGTAGCCGTAGCTGCTATTGTACTGGGACACAGTGACGGTGCCGGGCAGTGCGGCCCGGATGGGCGTGCCCGTAGGCACAGCCAGATCCATGCCGGTGTGTCCCCGGGTCTCGCCAGTAAACGGGTCACTGCGGTATCCAAACTCCGAGGTCACTACCGACTCCCAGCCAGCTCCGATAGGAGAACAGAACCCGTCCACCCCAATAAACGGCACGTCCGCTCCTGGAAACCAGCCGCCGCTGGATCCGCCGGGGGAGCCGTAGACGATTAGGTTGTAGATGTTGTCAGCGTTTGCCTGGTGGCTTGGAGTGACCTCGACTCCCATGGCATCGCGGATTCTCTCGTAGACTTGTGACAGGTCCTCTATCAGATGCGGGATCTGATAGGTTTCCTCGACTTCCACCTCGTTGCCCTCTTGGTCTGTGTCAATGACCGTCCGAATCCCCTCGGTGTAGGTCACAAAGCAGTCCACAAAAGATTGCAGTCCCACCTCGTCCGGCTGCTGGGCGCCGAAATACAGAACATAAAAAATGGCCTTGACCCGATTTGCGTCAAGGCTATTGTCATCTTCCAGCTGGGCGTTGATCTCATCCACCATGCTGTCCAGCGTGCTGAAACTCTCCCGCATCTCCAGCACATACTGCCGGTACTCCGGGGTGACTTCACTGGAGATGATCCCGCCGTGGAAGCACAGCTCCACGGTGGAAACATTCTGCTGGGAGGTGGCGGAGAAGATAGAACAAATCAGGGCGATGATCACGATAATGGGAGACAGAATGGCCACCAGCACCCAGCCGATCTTCTTCCGGGTGCTCTCGTCTGTCAGAGCAAGAATGGCCGCTTTGATCGCGGCCACGGCAGTGGTGCTCATAGGTGCATGTCCCCCATGGAGGGGCCGACTTGCTGGGGGGCGGTTTGCTGTTTCTCCCAGTATGAGGTCAGTTCCTCCATGGCCTCCTCATACCCCTCGTTTTTGGGGTATTTTTCTGCCCATGTCCGATACTGATCCAGATCGATTCCCCGGTCCAATAGGAGCTTTGCGATGCCAGCCGATTTTTGATTGAGGCAGACATAAATGGCGGCATAGTTGTCCGGCGCCACCGGCATTCCATGCTCCAACAGCTGTTCTGCCATCCAATCCTGATGCTGACCTGTGAGGGTATGAAGGACGTCAGCTGCATAATTGCCCGGCTGGATGCCTTTGTCTACCAGCGTCATTGCGGTCTGGAGGTCTAATCTTTCCGCAGCCTGGCGGAGCAGGATTGGGGGCGCGGCGACGATCTGCTCCGGCGTGCATTGGTTGAGCAGGTCTCTGACCATATTCTGACAGTTATTTGTGTAGGCATAGGACATGATTTCACCGGCGAGGGACGGGAACGGCTCCGCGAGGTGGACCTTTGCCTCGGCCACCAGCGTCTGCACCCGCCAGCTGTCTCCCGTTTCTACCGCCCGTTTACAGGCGGTCAGATACGCCTCCGGTGAGAAACGTTCCACAGCCGACAGAAGCATCAGGACCATGTTTCCTCCCATTCTTCCGGGGCGTCCAGACACTTCGATCAGCAGGTCGTCCGCCCGGTCCGGTACTCTGGGATAGAGCGAAGAGAACGCCTCAAATTCTCCGTCGCGGATCGCAAGCACTGCTTTGTCATAGTCGCTGAGATGGAGGGGCCGCCGGCCTACCTCGTCCATGTAGGCGGTGATACTTCCGGTCATCCTCCGCAGGATCTGTTCTGTCTGAGACATCGCCTGCTCCTGCCGCTCCCGCTGTTCTACCAGCGCCTGGATCAGGGTGCGCTGCTCCGCAGGATCTAAGTGGAGGATCATGTCCTCCGGCTCCGGCTGCTCATCCCGGCGCAGGTACCGGGCGTAGGTCCCCCGATCCCCGTGAAATGCCTTGGTGATGGCGGATGAGATGAGAAATATCCGGTCCAGATCCGAGCCGCTCTCGCCCAATGTCTTCCCGGTGATAAAGCTCCGAATGACCGGCCGGCCTTTCTCGTACCACTTCAGGTACACATCCAAATAGACGCCCTCGCTGCCGCCGTAGTCGGCAGTGCAGAAGATATCCGCGTCTTTGGGGATCTCCCGGCCGTTCTCCCACTCGCGGTCCATGAGAAAATACTCGTCCGGCAGGTACCCCATGCCCTCCAGCCGATACTTCAGCTCCTCGAAAACCTCCTGCGCGGTGCGCTGGCCGGCATACACCTTCCTCCGAGGATCGTCCGGGGAGGGCTCCCAGCATTCTAATTCGATTGGTTTCATTTCGCGCTCCTTTCGTTTCCTGTATCCATCCGCGCTCCCGAAGATGCTGTGTAGCCGCAGAAGAGTGCGGATAACAATTCGACAAAAGCCGATTGACAAGCTATAGTCTGTCATTTATCATAGTTACATCATAATTTTGAAAGGATGTGCCCTGAATGGCTGCTCGTACCGCCGAAGAACGCATCGCGCTGATCGATGCGAAGATCGCAAAAAAGAAGGAGGAGATCAAGGCTTTGGAAGCGCAAAAGCAGAAGATCCTCCATCCCGTCACCATGCGCTCCGTCATGGAAAAAGCAAAAGCAGCCGGCCTCACCGCGGAAGAGATCGCGGAGAAGCTGGGGCTTGAGATGTGATCCTACATCAGATAGATAGGGCCGATGCCACACCTGGCATCGGCCTTTTTCTCATAGCTGATGTCTGCTGCCTGTTACCGTCCTCCTGCCGTTCCGAACAGCTTTTCCTTGTAGGGTGGGGCGTGGACCTCCAGCAAATACCGCTCATTGCCGCACTTGTAGAGGCAGACGCCCCGCTGGGGGTATCGGATCAGTTCAAACTCAGACGGCTCCAACTGAAGGTTCTCCATGTAGAACCGCTTGTCCACACTGCCTGCGTTGAAGAGAAACTGGTGGGTGGGGATGGCGAAGAGGGGGCGAGTCAGCTCCCGGATGCCCGGTTGGTCGAAGTCCTCCAGATTTTGCGAAGCCAAGATCAGGGCAGACTCCTTCTTCCGCACTCGTTTCAGGCTGTTGCGGATATACTCCACGGCGGTGAAATTACTCAGCCAGATGTACAGCTCGTCCAGCGTGGCCACGGTGTTCCCCTCGGTGAGCAGCTTGTCGCTGAAGAAGGAGAGCACGTTAAACAGCATGGCGTTCTTCACACTGCTGTTGGCCTGGAGCAGCCCCTTCACGCCGAAGACCAGGAAACGGAAACTGGTGATATTTGTCGGCCCGTTGAAGAACTTGCTCTCCGCCCCCCGGCACATGGAGTGGAGTCCCAGCAGGATCTCCCGCAGCAGTTCTTTGGGGTATAGCGGGTTTTCCTCCCGGTCGTAGTGCTGGTATGCGACCTCGATGACGTCATAGAGGTCGGAGAGGATGGGATAATCCATTGGTGTCAGGGTGGAGAAGTCTGTGTGGTCGTTCAGCCCAAAGCTCCGGTACAGCCGCTCCAGCATCAGCTCGATGGTGTCGATGTGCCGGTCCGCGAAATCCTTGTAGGAGCGGAAAAAGTCTTTCAGGAAGGAGATGTGCTGGCTCAGGCGGGTCTTCTGGCGGAAGGCAAGGGGGGTGTCCGGCTCCGGTTCCCCCTCGCCGCCCACATCCCACACCTTGGGCTCCAGGGGATTGATGCGGTACTGGCCGCTCATCAGGTCGATGAAGCATCCGCCCAGGTGGGAACAGAGATCAATGAGCTCATGCTCCGGGTCCAAGCAGATGGCGGACTTCCCGGCCTCCAGGATGCTGCACAGCAGGAGTTTCAGGAGATAGCTCTTGCCCTGGCCGGAGTTGCCCAGGATGAGGGCGCTGGCGGTGGTCTTGTCCTCCGCCCGCCGGTCCAGATCCACGATGATGTTGGAGCCGTAGCGGTCCCGCCCAATGTAGAATCCGTGGGGATCGGTCTTGCCGGAGTAGTTGAAGGGGTATAGATTGGCCACCGAACTGGCGGGCAGGACACGCTCATACTGGCTCCTGAAAGTGTTGCGGCCCATGGGGTTGGATGAGAGGAATCCGTCCTGTTGGCGCAGCAGGAGCTGGTCGGTCCCCAGCTTGCTCCGCACCAGCTCCGCCGTCACCTCCTCCCGGAGCCGACGCAGGCTCTCCGGGTCACGGGCTGCCAGGTCGATGTACACCGCGCAGTGTACCAGAGGCTCCCGGTTCTTCCGCATGGCGGCGATGAGCTCCGCCACATCCTGGAGGTTGCCCTCGGCGGTGACGGCCGCTTTCATGCTGTTGGTGCTGCTCCGGGCCATGCGGTTCTTGTTCTCCGCGTTGTGGAGGATGCCATTTTCCTCGGCGGCGGTCACCTGTCTGGTATAGATGCTCAGGGTGACGCCGCTTTTCTCCCCCAGATGGCGGAGCAGGGCCAGCTCCTCCGTGGTGGCGGGGTAGCTGCGCAGGGCCAGGGTGCAGTGGTACATGCTGCCACAGATATAGTGATCCGTGTTGAACTTCACGGCAGCGGGAGCGATGAGATCCAGGAAATCCTTGGGCCGGACCTCCTGGGCTTGCGGCGCAGTTTTGCCCTTCTTTTTCTTCTGTACTTTCTTAGGCATTTTCCGTCACCCACCTCTCTCCGTCGCAGTTCTCAAACCATTCCGTGGTCACGTCCTGCTGATAATATACCGCCAGCAGGCGCTTGACGTCCTGCTCCGAGGCAAGACGTGCATGGAATCCCAGATCCCGCAGGGCCTGCTCCATCTGCCGCAGGCGGCTGATGTCCTCGCCGGACTCCTGCTGATCCAGGCGATAGACCAGGGCAAACTCCCGGGCCGAGGCGGTGGCGGCCTGGATCTCGTCCAGGTGGGCGGCGTCCTGCCGCAGGAGTTCCCGGATGGCCGGGAGCTCCTCTGTCTCCAGCCGCTGGCGGTACCAGTCCTTGTTGCGCTGGAAGGACTCACGGGAGTCCAGGGCCAGCAGGCGGACCTCCTGGGTGCCGCACAGGAGATCCGTCAGATTTTTGACCCGGCTGCGGATTCCCTCGCCGGACAGGACGGACAGATTATCCGGTTTGATCATAAAAAAGACCAGCTCCCCGCCGGCGGTTTTGGCGCCGTGGTCGGTGAGCTGGCGGATCCCCATGAGCTGCCGAGAGGTTTGCCTCTGCCGCAGTTCCTTCTTCTGTTGTCTATTCAATGGTTTCCCCCCATTCGTAATACTGTTGTTTCAAAATCAAAAAGCATACAGCATAGCGGAGGAAGTCCAGGATACTGGAGCCCTCCAGCCGGATGCTCAGAAAGGCATAGAGGACGGTGACCACCAAGGGGAGCAGGATGCCTGTCTGGGCAATGGCCAAGACAGAGAAGAGAAACCCCACCCCGATGATGGCCACGTCCCGCAGTTCCCACAGCCACAGGGTGGCTTTGGCCTTCAGATTGTCTGGATAGATAAACATAGATGACCTCATTTCTATCTGAAAAAGCATACGCCGCCGGAGGACCGGCGGCGCGTCTTTGTGCTATTATTCCGTTTGATCCGTCTCCTGCGGTTCCGGTTCAGAGCCGGACGCCTCATCTGCGTCTCGCTCCTCCGCCAAGGCACTCTGGATGCAGCCCAGGAAGAATTCCTTTTGCTTGAAGTTGTTCCGCTGGAGATAGGCTTTGAACTCCTCGAACAGCTCCACCGGCACCTGGAAGGCAATTGTTTTCATATCATGATTCATGTTTTGATTTCCCTCTTTCATTTGGAAAAAATCTGTGATGAGCTGGGTCATGTACTCGCTCAGGGTCTGGCCGGACGCCTCCTGCTCCTGTCGGACACGGCTGTGCAGGCTGATGGGTATTTGCGCACAGAGGTTTCGTTTTTCTTCCGCCATGGTGACTCCCCCTTTCTGGATGGCAAGGCAAGTATATCGAAAGCTCTATGGAATAGCTATTCACAGAAAGCAACAAAGAAATTGTGTAAACGCAAGCGTAATAGACAAGCCCCACCGCAAAACTTTTGGTGGCCATCCGCCGGCAGGTCAGGTATAATCAGGGTAACATTTTAAGGGGAGGCGGAGGATATGGTGCGGTGCCGCTGGGCAGATCCCAATTCAGAGATCTATCTTGCTTACCACGACAGAGAGTGGGGCCGTCCGGAGCATGATGACCGAAAACTCTTTGAGATGCTGACCCTGGAAGGGTTCCAGGCGGGCCTCTCCTGGCTCACCATTTTGAAAAAACGGAAGGCGTTTCGTACCGCCTTTGACAGCTTTGAACCGGCAGTGGTGGCCGGATACGGCCCAGAGAAGGTGGAGGTGCTGATGGCCGACGCCGGGATTGTCCGCAACCGGGCCAAGATCCAGGCCGCCATCCAAAACGCCGGGGTGTTCCTTGCCATCCAGAAGGAGTTTGGCTCCTTTGACCGCTACCTCTGGGGCTTTACGGATGGGAAAGTCATTTTAAATACGGATGATGTTTTTCACACCAGCACCGATCTGTCCGACCAAATCTCCAAGGATCTGAAACGCCGGGGGATGAAGTTCGTGGGAACGACCATCATTTATTCCTTCCTCCAAGCGGTGGGCGTGGTGAATGACCATGAGCTGGCCTGTTTCTGCCATCCCAGTCACGCAGAGTAGCCTGCGGCAATGATGACGCCCCGCATGATGAATTCCACACACGGAATGGCCACGCTGTTTCCTAAAGCCCGATACCGGGCGGAGTCAGAGGCGCCGGGGAGATCTGTCCACCCATCCGGAAACCCCTGGAGGCGTTCACACTCCAGCGGAGTCAGGCGGCGGATCAGCTGAGGCGGTCCTGTTCCTGCGGCCTGATGGATCAGGTCTGTCGCGTCCTTGTACTGGCGCGCACTCTCTGTGGATGCCACATCACTGGGAGAAAACTTATCTGCACGCTGCCGGGAAAATACCGCATGGTGATCCGTGGCGGTCAGAGTGTAGGAGATGTCCTCCTGATAGCCGATCCCGTTGCCGCCGTTTTGGGGCTGGCGGTCAATGGCATTGCCGGTGATGCAGAAAGTCTCCGCTGGATCCTGTTCCACTAAGGGCAGGTTATTCCCGCCGGTACCGGCGCGGGCAGACAGTGTGGGCACCACGGGGTGCGGCCCGGTGTACCGGGCGTCGATGCCGTGGTTTTCGTAGACAAGGGGCTGATTGTTGCCACCCTCTCCAAAGCTGGCGGATATAGTCTGGGCACAGTCCACAGGTCCACAAAAGCGGGTATCCTGGCCGTGGTTGTCAAAGACAAGCGGCTGGTGTCCGTGCTCCTGAGCCCGCAGGGTGCCGGTTACATCCTCGGAGCAATCCATAACGCTTCCGCCCTGGTCGTTGAGGCAGAGGATGGAGGGCATACAGTTGCCGCTGGCGCTGCCCTTCAGCGTTGGGGCTATCTGCTCTGAATAAGCGATGCTGCCGGCGCTTGCCCCTGCCCCTGCGGAAAACCCAGCTACAAAGGTCTGCTGTTTCATCCCTGGCTGGGCGCTGAGGGCTCCGGCCACATCATGGAGGTCGCGCACCTCGTCTCTCTGATTTGCGGCAAAAGCAACAGTGAGTTCTCCAGGGGTAAATTCCAGTTTCTCAACCTGCCTGGCTAATCCCGCCTGTGCCGTCAGCGCCGCCTTCAACTGGTGCGGCAGCTCTTTGCCGCGCTCCTTCGCCCGCCGCAGGATCCCCAGGCAGGCTGTCTGTGACAGGTAATATTTTTGTGCCGGAGTCGGCTCCAGAATATCAGACAGGGACGTGCGGATCGGCTCACGAGGCGCGGGGCCGGTATTGAGAAACAGCTCCCCCTCCCGATAGGGGGAGCGAAGTTCCCAATAATGGCTGCCGAACAGATCCACATGGCCGCAAGACAGGTCTAAAACCAAATACGGGATCGCGGCCAGCTCTGACGCCGGTTTTGCCGGCGCCTTTCTCTTGAGAGACGGTACAGCCGGGACACGCTCCTCTTGATCAGCCAGTCCGGGCAAAGTCAACTGCTCCTCTGATCCAAGGTGATACTTCACACCAAAATCATCTCCTCCTTTTCCGGCGTTCTCTCCGTCCCATTCGAGCTGTTTAGGAGATCGAACAGGATCTTCGGCGCGGTCATTCCCGCAAAATCAGCGACCAGATAAATGCGCTTACGCCGCTGTGCGACGCCCCAGAACTGTGCGTCCAGACAGCGCCAAGCCAGTGAGAAGGCGCCCTCCACCCGGATCTCTCCCGCGTCATGCCATGGATAGGGAAATGGCCTGGGGATCGTTGCGCTTCCGTCATAGACCCGCAGGATCTCCTCCAGTACGATGCGGAAATCCTCACCTTTGGGTGATCCGCTGCTGAAAGCGCCAGGCACGTTATGCATTAAAAAATGTTATGCAGAGTCAATAGCCAATCTTTCAGTGTATCTGGCAAAAAATATAAATAACAGACTGGTTATTCTGCGCATAACCCGTTACCATAGACATACCGGCAAGTACCGGAATAACAGTGATGGTGGCGATTGGAATGTCAGTAGATGCAGCGCAGATAACAGTCGACCAAATGCTGGATATCGCAGATAGAGAACTGCGAAGACTCCAACTCGCACAGGGGACAATTTACTGGCATTGCAGGGAACTACGAGATTTTGCTGACTACTGTGTTCAAAATGCGATACAGATTTACAGGCCGGATACGGGGATCACATACTTTTTTCAGCGTTATGGTATGGATATGACGGACCCCTCCATCAAGCTTAATGAAAAACAGCGAGCGACCCGCAGGACAATTCGATTCCTGGATGACATTTACCAATTCGGCTGCGCCCGGCGAATCAGCCGCCACGATTACAGGGTGCCGGTCAGGTACGCCAGCATACTGGAGAATTATCTTGGTTACTGTGCCAAAAACAACGGGGCGGCTGGTACGATTGATGTCAAGCGTACAAGGCTGAAGCAATTTCTGTGTTATCTCGATGGGAGGCAGGTAGATTTGCCGGATATCACGGCTTCGGTCGTTTCGGATTATATGACCACATTGTATCGGTATAAAAGATCGACTATCCACATCATCAGCAGTGTTTTGCGAGACTTTTTCCGCTACCTTTATATGACCGGTGTTCTGAAAGACGATCTGTCCGGCGATGTGCCAAGACCAAAGATTTACGTAGAGGAGTCTTTCCCAGAGACATGGACACCGGAGGAGATCTGGCAGCTTCTGTCTGCGATCAACCGCAGAACCGCAGTTGGAAAACGCGATTATGCGATGATCCTTTTGGCAGCGGTATTAGGGATGCGGGCGGGAGATATATGCGCGCTGAAGTTCCGTGAAATCGACTGGCATAAGAAGGTGATTACCTACGCACAGCAAAAAAGTGGAAAAATCAACGCGTTGCCTCTGCTGTCTCCGATTGGAGATGCGATCATAGATTATCTGAAAAATGGCAGGCTGGATTCTGATTGCGACAATGTATTCATCCGTCACGTCCATCCGTATGGGCCGATTGCTTCCAGTTCCACACTATCCGAAAATATCAAACGGTATATGCGACAGGCCGGGATGACAATCCGAAAACGCAAGGTAGCACACTCCATGCGCCATACGGTGGCAAGCACGCTTCTCAAGGATGGTGTTCCCCTCATGACGATCAGTAATATTCTCGGCCACGATACACCTAAAACAACCATTGCCTATACCAAGGTGGATATTCCGGCGCTCCGCAGGTGCGCATTATCTTACGGGGAAAGGAGGATTTGTCGTGACGACGGAACAATTACTTGAGCAGTACATGGATGAGCGCCAAGCACTTGGCTTTGTTGGAAAAACTGACAGGGACTGCATCCGAAGATTTCTGCAGGACTACGAGAACCCGGAGGACGGCAATGTGGAGTTTACAAAGGAGTATGTTCTCGGACATATTGGCAACAGGCTGAACCAAAAGGCCAGCACCGTTCAAAGGGAAGCGAGTGCTATCAATGGTTTTCTTGATTTCGTGATTCGAAAAGGCTTTACGGCATACAAAGTTCCACGTCGCTCGCTGCCAAAGCAAATCCGCAATTTCAAGGCATATATCTTTTCAGATGATGAAATTGAGCGGATGCTTAACGCTGCTGACTACATCCCTCCAACAGAGCAAAACCCGCTCCGCCACCACCAGCTTCCGGTTATGTTTCGTATCCTGTTCAACTGTGGTCTGCGTTCCGCTGAGTTGCGAGAGCTGCGTGTTGGAGATGTGGATCTCGCAGAGAATACGCTTACGATCCGGGATACAAAATTTCATAAAAACCGAATTGTGCCATTCTCAGATTCTGTCGCCGATGCTCTGACGAAATATTTGGAGGTACTTTCTCCACGATCCGGGGAGATGTTGCTGTTTCCAAGTCCAGCGCGTCGGGGTAAATGTGGGGCTTATGGAGCCACATGGCTTCAAGTGCAATTCCAATACCTTCTCAGCCATGCAAATATTCCATATTTTGGAGCTGGGAGAGGCCCTCGCCCGCACGATACCCGCCATACCTTCGCTGTTCACTGCCTTAATAGCTGGGTGCGCTCCGGAGAAGATCTCACTGCTGCACTGCCGGTACTCTCCCGCTATCTGGGACATGCCGGCATTAGAGGGACGCAGAATTATTTGCAATTAACTGCCCAAATGTACCCAGACATTACCGCAAGGTTGGAAGAACAGTTTGGCGATCTGATTCCCGAAAGCGAGGTTTTGCATGAAGACGGTTGACTTCTCCGTTCTGCTGACCCGGTATCTAACGCACTATCTTCCGGTCCAGAGAAATTTGAGCAGCAATACGATCTGTTCCTACCGGGATACATTTAAGCTGCTTCTTACTTTCTGTCGGGATGTAAAAGGGTATAACATTGCCAAATTAAAACTGACGACATTGGGAAAGAGCTGCATGGAGGAATTTTTGCTTTGGCTGACTAACACCCGGGGGGCGTCGCCGTCTACCTATAACCAGCGACTTTGCGCAATCCATGCTTTCTTCGATTATGTGATGGCGGAGGAACCGGGGTACATGGAGCAATGCATCCAGATCCACAATATCCCCAGAAAAGTTGCTGCATCTCCCCCTGCTCAGTATCTTACTGCGGACAATCTGAAGCTCCTGCTCTCCATGCCTGACCGCTCTACGAAAAAAGGACGGCGAGATATGGTCATGCTCACGGTCCTATATGATACAGCGGCGCGTGTCAGCGAGTTGATTGATATCCGTATATGCGATGTGCGCCTTGATGTTCCCGCTGTGATAACACTCCACGGAAAAGGCAGGAAGATACGCTCCGTACCACTAATGAAGCAGACGGTTGATCTGCTGAAAGTATATTTCGAGGAGAACCGCATTGATCCTGTCCGGCACTCTGACTTGCCCTTGTTCTGGAATACTCACAGAAAAAAACTGACGCGGTCAGGTGTTACCTATATCCTGCGGAAATACGTTGAGATGGCGCAGGGTGTTTCATCCGATATGCCGTTGAATGTTTCTCCGCACAAGCTCCGCCACACGAAGGCCATGCATCTTGTACAGGCCAACGTCAATCCTGTTTACATCAAGGATTTTCTCGGCCATGCGGATATTTCGACTACTGAAATCTATGCAAGGGCAGACAACGAAGCGAAACGGTCTGCGTTGGAAAAGGCTACTGAGCATCTAAGGCTGCCCCCGGTCACTAACTGGGAACAGGACAGCGAACTCATTGATTGGCTCTCATCCCTTGGATGATCCGCTTTCACCAAATTATTATGTGCAGAGGAACAGTGCTTAACGCTGCTGTTCCTCTGCTTTTTAGAGAGGGACCACGCATAATTGCTTTCTGCTCATAATGTCCCTTATGTGTTGAAGTGCATAAGGCACGTTCTCCCATGCCATATACCGGGGGCGGATCTGTACTCCGGTGCGGCCGCGTTCCCGCTCTGCCGTGCGCATCTCCTTGATGATGCGGATCTGCTCCATAAAAAGGCCGGAGCGGGCGCCGGATAATCCGGCCCTCGCTCCGGCGACAGAGAGGTCCTGACATGGGCTTCCTCCGCAGATGATATCCACGGGGAACAGCAATTTCCCGCTCAGCTTGGTGATGTCCCCCTCGTGATTTATGCTGGGGAAACGCCGCTTTGTCACTTCCATAGGGAACGGTTCGATCTCACTGGCCCAAATCGTTTTGATGCCGTATCTGGCCGCTCCCAGCGGGAACCCACCGATGCCGTCAAACAGGCTCCCCATGGTCATCGCCGCCGCAAGCTCCACACTGCTCATTTTGACGCCACCGCCTGTACAATGGTTCGGGTGGTGTTGACGGCGGCCTGGGCGGTATAGACTGCGCTCATGATATTGGCCCTGGTGGTAGTGTCCAGACCGAAGGTGCCTGCGATTCGTGGAACTTCCCCGGCGGAGAGCATGAGACCCAGACCCAGCAGGGCGTGGTCTTTGAACACCATAAGGCCCGCCACCAAAATTGTGGATTGCAGGAAGGCGGTCAAACAAAGGCCGATGACCTGTTTGATCCACTGGATAAAGCCATCTGTGTAGCCTCTTGGGATGCTGAACATGTACAGACTTCCCACGGCGATCTGGATGAGCAGGATCCCGCCCCGCTTGAGATTGGAGAAGAACACCTTGATCACCGCATAGGCCATGAGGATGATGCAGAAGATGATCATAATGGGACTGGTGATGACACTCAGGCCAAAGCTGCCCGCGGTGCCCGTCATCTCTGTGACACTCTCCACTCCATTGAGGTCCTCAATGATCTGTTGGCCCACCGTTCCAATACTGGTCCCAAAGCCGGTGAGCCCGGAGGCAAAGGTCCCCTGCAGGGTCACCGACAGGGAGTAGAGCCGCACGGGGACGGTGGTAAACAGGCATACCGACAGGAACCCTTTCAGAATGTTCAAGGCGGTGTCCTTGATATTGGCCCGGCCGGTGGTATAGTCGATCCCACATTCAAAAATACAAACCACCAGACTCACGCCGAACAGCGCCCAGCCCAGCTGGGAAAAAAACAAGACGATAGCCTGCACCCAGTCCAGGTCAAACAGCTCCACTCCCATGTTGCCCATCTCGGCGAAAAAATTCCCCAGAAACCCTACCACCTGACCATAGAACCAGTCGATGAGGTTGTCCATAACAGTGGACGCCACAAAATCAAGAATAAAGATAGCGCCTCACCCCATTTCCATACCGTGCTCTTGTGGGGACGGATCAGACAGACCTAAGTCTCCGAAATCTTTCTTTTTATTTTGAAAAAGCCATAGGAGCGCCTCGGATTCTGTTTCCTCCTCCGGCGTGTACTCACAAAAAGGTTCCTCGCCTCCGTGCTCGATCAGATGATTTGCAATTTCGGGAATCTCCCATCCATCCGCAATCAGTCTGGCCGCCCCTCGGAGCTCGAACGGGTTGAAGGTATAGAAGTCCGCATAGTTAAAGAGATCTGTTGCAACAATCTCACCATGATCCCGCTTGACCAGGGCCAGATCCACATACAGAGAATCATAAAAAGTGGAACATCCCATTGTCTCCTCTACTTCCGGATCTTCCGCTAACAGGGCGTAAGACTCCAGTGCGGCCTCGGATGCCTGGGGAAGCAACATGCGGACCCTTAGATCAAATTCTTCTCTCTGCATGGTTTTCTCCTCTTAAATCCCGATGATGCCCCAGATGTAGTTGGGGGCCAGCAGGACGAAGACCAGGCAGACGAACAGGATCACAGGCCCTGCCCACTCGAACTGCCCATGTTTGCGGTAATCAAAGTAAGCCATGGCGAGCTTGGCGAAGAAGGCGATGGCCAGCACCATGCTCAAAGCAGGAAAGACCACATTGTCCACCACGGTCTTGATCTGGCTGGAGGCGTCCGTCCAGGTCTGCTCCACCGCGCCGGCCACATCCCCGCCCGCTGCAAAAGCAGGTGCGCAGAGACACAAGGCCAGGGTGAGAACAATGAGGAATATCTGAAAAATGCGCTTGCGTTTCATGATCGTTTTCCTCCTATAAAAAAGAATGGAGGGCCGCCCCGTGGGACGGCCCTCTGGATCGAATGATATGGCTGCTGCTTAGTAGCCGGTGCGGGGCAGAGGCTCCGCGGGCTTGTAGACCTTGGTCACCCAGCGGGAGGTGGCCATGATCCACTGGCCGTTGTAGACGCCGCCCGTATCCGCCTGATTGACGAACTGGGTACCTCCGGTGAGCCAGGAGACCACATTGCAGTACACCTGCGGCGCCTCCACCTGCCGGAAGTTGGCGGGAACCACGCCGAACACCACCATAAACTCGGTGATGACCTCATTGGAGGCCAGTCCCAGGGCGGCGGGAGAGGCGTCCAGCACATAGTTCTGCTGGGTGATCAGGTTGTCGTACATGGTCCGGTAGTTGGGATTCAGATTGGTCTTATAGACCACCTTGTAGTTTCCGGGAACGTTATAGGTGCCGGTGACGAGCTTGTCCAGCCGCACCGCCTGGGTAGGCAGGGTGTCGCGCCAGTAGAAGGAGGTCAGGCTGGTGGTGGAGTTGTTGCCGATGCCGCTGAAATCATAGCGGATCTGCTGGCCGGGCATGACTTCCACATAGCCGGTTTTCTTGATGGAGACGTTGGTGTACAGGCTCTTGTTGGTCGTGGCCGCCTTGACAATCTGGCCGGCGTACTCGATCTCCACCTCGATGGGCGTCTGGTCCAGGCCATAGAAGTCCGCAGCCTTGGATTCCACGATTTTGTACCGGCCCAGAGGCAGAGGCCGGGAGGAGGCGACGCCGTTCCTGTCCGTTTTGATGGTGTCCACCAGGTTGCCGGTCCGGGCGTTGTAGATCTCAAACTCGGTGTTGGGAATGGGAGTTCCGGCAGGCCAGCCGTTCATGGAGTTGTAGTCCGCGCTGGTTTTGGTGATCTGAATCTGGCCGGTGATGGCGGTGTTCTCCCAGGTGATCTCCGTGGTGGTACCGTCAGTTACATAGACAGTCTTGAGCTGCTCATCCACGATGTAGCCCTCATTCTCCAGCTCCCGCAGGTAGTAGCGGCCAGAGCAGGGCAGGTCGTCGATGTAGACATAGCCTCGGTCATCCGAGGTGTACTGCCCGATGGGGTTTTTATTGCTGTCATAGAGCAGGAAGGTCACACCATAGATACCCTCACGGGTGTCCGCGTCGACCTTGTGGATCAGGATGCCGCTGAAGGCCTTGTTGGTCACCGTCAGGGAGACGGTCTTGCCGTCCTCCACCTCGAAATAGTGGGGTGTGGGATCCACCTGGAAGCCCTCTGCCGCCTCGGTCTCCACGGCGTAGTAGGCTCCATCCTCCAGAGAGACAAAGACGCGGCCATCCTTGCCGGTGGTAACGGTGTCGATGAGTTCATCGTCCACCTTGCGGATCTCAAAAGTGGTGTTGGGGATGCGTTCTGTTCGATCTGCCTCGTTGACCTTGATGATCTCCACGCCTCCGATGGGCTGGTTGTAGAAGGTCAACGTCTGGGTGTCCGCGGGGTTGACGACGACGGTCTGACTCTGGCCAGCCGGGTCGATAGTGTATCCAGGGATCGTCTGGGTCTCTTTGACCACGATGGTGCCGGTGACGCCGGAAATCATGATCTCACCATTTTCATTGGTCTTGTAGAGGCCCTTGCTGGACAGGTGGCCGTTGGCGTCGTCTACATAGCCGCCCTCGGCGTAGGTCAGTTCAAACTCCACGCCGGCAAGAGGCTCATGGGTCACAGAGTCCAGTTTCCGGATCACAAGGGTTCCCTTTGCCTCATTATAAAAGCGCAAAGTCTGTACCTCGCCCGCCTTGATCTCAATGGACTTGGGGGCTGTGTCCAGGACGTAGCCCTCCAGGGCCTTGACCTCTCGCGCGGTGACAGTAGTGCCCGGCTCCAGATCCGTGATGACGATGCGGCCGTTCTCGTCGGTGATGTACTCGCCGTTGGAGGGGCCCACCACCGCGCCGCTGGAATCGGTCACCAGGAAAGTCACACCCTCCAAGGGCGTGGTGGTGCCCTCGATATACTTTTCAATGATCAGGGTGGTGCTGGGGGTGTTGTAGAAGGTCAGCGTCTGCGTGTCGTTGGGGTTGACCTGGACTGTCTGGGTCTGGGTAGCGGGGTCAATGGAATATCCGGGGATGGTGGCTGTTTCAGTGACCACCAAGGTACCTACCACTCCATCGATCTGGATCTTGCCATCCTTGTCGGTCTTATAGAGGCCGTTACTGGAGATGTAGCCGTTTTCGTCGGGTACATACTCGCCGGTGCTGGTGGTCACTTTGAAGGTGACCCCCTCCAGGGGCTCTCCCGTCAGGGAATCCCGCTTATCGATGACCAAGGACCCGGCCTTGGAGTTGGTGATGACCACCGTCTGGGTGTCGCCGCCCTCCCCGATGACCACATTGGTGGATGCCTGATCCATGACGTACCCCTGGGGGGCCTTGATTTCAGAAATGACATATGCGCCGGGTGCCAGATTGGTGATGTGGATCTCGCCTGCGGAATTGGTGATGAAAATGCCATTCTGCGTGAGGGTGGAGTCACCGATGACGCCGTCCAGCCCAACCTCGCAGCCGGCGGCTGTCGTTACTCTGAACTCTGCACCAGCAAGAGGCTGACCCGTGGCGCTGTCCCGCTTCTGGATGATCAGCTCACCTTTGGGCTGGTTCTTGAAAGTTAGGCTGACCGTTCTGCCCTCTTTGATCTGCACTGTCTGAGACTGGGTATCAATGAGGAATCCCGGAGGGGCCTGGGTCTCCGTCACCACCACGCTCTTTCCGGGCTGGAGACCCTCGATCAAGATCTCGCCGTTTTCGTCCGTCCGGTAGACGCCATTGGAGTCCCCAATGAGGGTACCGTCCGCATATACGATTTTAAATTCCGCATTGGGCAGGGTCACGCTGGGATTGGTGGCGCAGACCTTGCGGATCAGCAGGTTTCCGTCCGGCATATTCTCGAAGCGCACTGTAATGACCGACTGCTCACCGCTGTCCGCCAAATAGACGATCTCGGAGCTCTGGATGATGCTGTATCCGTCTGCCGGGTCTACCTCCTCCAGAATATAGGTGCCCGCGGTGAGGCCGGTCCAGATGGCGGTGCCGTTTTTTCCGGTCACTTTCTGACCAATGATGGTACCGCCTGTTCCGCTGGTGCCGCCAAGGAACCTCAATTGGAAGGTAGCTCCGGCCAGGGCTTCGCCGGTGACGCTGTCATATTTCTCCACAATGATGGCATTGAGCGGCACATTTTCAAATTGCACCGTCTTGCTCTCGCCGCCGTGGAGGATAACTGTCTGCTTGGTGGGTTCCTTGAGCTGGAATCCAGGGGCGGGCGCCACCTCCTCGATGGTGAACTCACCGGGGTACAAACGCTGGCCCTGCTCATGGAGCTTGATCTCGCCGCTGGCATCGGTGGTGATCTCGCCGAAGTCGTAGGACTCAGGTGCGTCGGCAGCCTCGCCGGTGGAGGTGTAGGTCACATGGAAACGCGCCCCCTCCACAGGAGCGCCGGCGACAGAGTCCACCTTGTAGATGGTCAGCTCCGGGGCTTTGTGGTTTTCAAAGACCAGCTTTTTCTCATCCCCTGCATTCAGGGAGATGGTCTGCTCCCGGTCCGCGTCCTTGTCCGGCAGATAATAAGGGGCCGGGACAGACAGCTCTGTGACCCGGAAGGTGCCGGGAGCCACTCGCAGGGTGACGGTGCCATCCTGCCCGGTGGTCACGGTGTTTAGGTAGTCGCTGTCCACACCCTCGATGCGGAACACGGTGCCGGGGATAGGGGTGGTGGAGTCCGCGGCATCCACTTTGGCGATGGTGAGCTGGGGCTGCTTCAGATTGTCGAAGATGAGCTGCTGATCATCACCAGGGCCCAGCCAGATGGTTTGGGTCGGCTCTGCTGCCACCACATAAGGGTCTGGGACGGATACCTCGGTCACCTCATAGCTGTCCACAGGAAGGCCGGTGAGGGTAGCTGTCCCGTCCGGCCCAGTGGTCACGTCCGTGTGGTAGCCATGGTGGATGCCCTTCACCTCGAACACCGCGCCGGGAACCACTTCCCCGGTCTGCCCGTCCCGCTTGAGGATGGTAAGATTGGGGAGCTCGTGGTCCACCGCGGTGACGGAGATCGTGCCGCCGCCGTCAATATCCGCCTGATCCACATGGACGACCACCGGCTCCGTCAGCCGGGCAAAAGGCGCAGGGACAGAGACCTCTACGAAGGCATACAGGCCCTCAGTGATGCCGGTGACGGTGATGATGCCGGAGGCGTCCGTGGCCTCCGATCCGATGATCTGGCCGTCCTTCAGGATATTGAAGACAGCACCCTCGATGGGGCTGTCCGAATCGTCCACCTTCAGCAGTTCGATCTTGACCTTGGCATCATTTTCAAAGACCAGATCCACATCGCTTTTGCCGTCCCAGTAGAACTCCTGGCGGACTTTGTTGGGATCGCTGCTGGTGGTGTAGCCAGTGGGCGGGGTGACCTCCGTTGCCACGAAGGAGCCGATGGGCATGGTGTCCCAGGGGACGTCCTCCAGATAGCCGCCTGCGCCGGTGGTGTAGGTGCCGGTAAAGCTGTTATCCACACCGTCGATACGGATGACGGCGCCGGCCAGCCCCTTGGTGGGATCGTCCGCATCCACCTTGCGGATGGATCCCTCGCCGGTGATCTCGGGGGTGTCCGTGAAGGTGACCGTGACCGTTTTGCCGTTTTCATTGGGCAGGACCACATACTGGGGGCCGGGGTTGTCGATTTGGTACCCCTCCGGGGCCTCCAGTTCCGTGACGGAATAGGTATTTGCATCCAGGGGGGAGAGGGTGTAGGTCCCGTCCGCCCCGGTCACGACCTCCTTGGAGTAGGTCCCATTGGCATTCTGAATGAGAAACCGGGCGCCGGGGAGCCCCTTGCTGGGGTTGGTGGCGTCCACCTTTTTCACGGTCAGCTCATACTGCTCATGGGTGACGGTGAGATTACCGATGATGATCCCCTGGACGTCATAGGCCGGATGCTGTGTGGAGCCGGGGCCGGCGTAGGTATATTCAAAAACTTCGCAGTCGCCCCATACGCCCTGAGCGCCCAAGTCGAGAATATACTGGGCGCGGTCCCGGAGAGAGGTTCCGTCTACGACATCGTCAATGCTGGTGTAGCTGGTGTGCTCCAGATTGTTGTAGACATACATCAGCTCCTCTGCGCAGGCAGCCACGGGATCAGCGGCAAGCGTCTTCTGCTCATGGCGCCAGATGATAGCCTGCACCCAGGCGTTCATGGTCCAGGTATAGTCACTGCCCCAGACCTCATCCACGCCCAGGGCATGAGCTTGGTCTGTAAAAATGCCGCGGCTGTGGGCGTAATAATACGCCATCATGGTTTTGACGGTAGGATCGCTGATGGGCTGTGGGTTATTCCACTCGTGTCCCTCCAGCGACCAGCCCATGCCGCCCCCGTGGTCGGCGCAAAAGCCTGTGACAGTATCGCCGTTGTAGTCAAATTTCATCTGGTGGAGCCAGCAGGTGTCGAGGGCTGCCGACTCATAGTGGACACCGTTATGGGTGCAGTCCTCCATGACAATGGAGTCCGGGCTGGCGGCCAGGGCCGCTCCGGGGAGCAGACCCAGGATACACACCAGCGCCAACAGCATGGAGAGGATCCGGGCAGGCAGAGAATGCGTCTGTTTCTTCATGTTCTTTTCCTTTCCTCGGAAAAGGAAGGGCCGAAGGGACAGGGCATTCCGGCAGAACGCAAACAGGCCGTGGGTGCTGTATCCCTACGGCCTGTTCCAGTTCCGATATTCAAAGTCTTGTCGGTTTCTCCCCCATCTGCTGCGGGAGAGCGGTCCTTGCTCCGGATAGGAGCGGCTTAATTCATGGGCTTCATCTCCGTTCCTTCTGAATTTCGGAAAAAAGAGCGGCCCCTCCTGTTTGGGAGGGGCCGTACCGCTGGATCTGCGGTTATCCGTAGGGGTTGTGGGTGGTGGGGTCACCCAGGAACAGGCAGCAATAGGTGACGCCCTGTTCCACGGTGACGCCCACGCCGAGGCTGTCCGCATTGGGTGTGAGCATCGCCTGCAGGTGTCCGGGGGAGTTCACCCAGTTCTCTACCGCCTGTTGAGCAATATCTGAGGCGGCGGCTCCGGTGAAGACCGTGAGGTTAGAGCGGAATCCATAGGGGTATCCGGCTCTGGCCACTGCTTCGCATTCCTCCTGGTTGTGGTGCCAGGTGTATTTCTTCCCAGAGAGCTCCTGGGCGGCGGTCATCAGCCGCTGGTCAACAGCCAGCTCCGGGAGTCCGCGTTCACGCCGCACCTGATTGACCAGCGCGGCGATGTCCTGGCGCGTCTGCTCCAGGTTGGACGCCTGTTCCGAGGCGTGGCCGGTGTAGGGCGCACCGCTCTCGATCCGCACAGCGTCGTCCCAATAGACGTTGAAGTCCAGAGCCTCGCCCACATCTGCCAGTTTCACATAGTTATTGCCGTTGATGAGGTATGCCTCCAACTGGATCTGTTCCCCGTCCAGATAGAACTGGTGGGTGCTGCGGACTGCCGTCAGGATCTCCACCGCCGCGTGTGCTGCCGGGCCTGCCAGGGCCATCCCCAGCACGATACACGCTGAGGCCATCAGGATATTTTTCTTTCTGCTCATACTTCGCTCCTCCTTTATCATTTGTGGGGACTCTTTGCAAACACACAATATCCAAAGAAGGGGCAAAAGTCGAGAGAAATCAAAGGATCGGCTGTAGAAAATGAGGGTGAAAAACGAAGCAGATCAACTAAATTTCCACTGCTTTGACGCACCAACGGTAGTCTCTCTGGTTCATCACACAGGTGTAGAGGGTGATCATGTTTTCCGTGGTGGCGGCGAGGCCGCTTCGGTCGGTCTCACTGACCTTGGCCACGGACACTACCTCATAGGTGCGGGTCCCCAGCTTGGTGGTCAGCGTGATCTCGTCCCCCAGTTCCAGGGTATGGATCTTCCCAAAGTGGTTGTTGGTGCCCCTGTTGTGCGCCGCCACCGCAATATTTCCGCGCCAAATAGAGGTTTCCTCGAAGTGACCGGCACCCTTGGCCAGGGTTTTGCTGTCCGTGCCCTCATAGACCTTCACAGTCAAACCGATGGCCGGGATCTTCAGCGTTCCCAAGTGACCGCCAGAGTAATAGAGATCGCTTGTCACTTCGGTGTAGCCGGTGGAGGGAGCCGATGTTTCCGGGGCAGCAGGGGTATTCACAGTGGGGATCGTACTTCCGGGGACAAAGACCGGGGCGGAGGTGCCGTTGACCGCCGCGCCGGTGGCGGGCATGGATCCGGGCGCCAGGTTGGGGGTGAGGGGCGTCCCGGTGTTCAGGGTATCGGCGCTGGCGGTACCGAATCCAGGCGGGATCAGGGCGGCGTTTTTGCTGACGTCCTCATTCTTCCTTGCCCCTCCATCCGCGGTGATGACCGGCTCAAAGGAGGTGGGGGTGCCGTAGTCCGGATCGCCCGGTGCGTCGATGGAATACTCCAGAGGTCCCGCCGCGCTCGCGGGAACTGTCAGGGCGGCGGTCAGGCACATCAGGCAGAGAAACGCACACAATTTTTTCATTCGCTTTCCTCCTCGCTCTCATGTTTCCGTTTGTAGAGCAGGCATCCGCCAATGACACCGCCGGCGGCAAAGACCACACCCAGCGGCACCAGGATATAGGCCCAGTTAAACTGGACTGGACTGCTGCCCGAATCAGGGAGCGGCGCCAGCGGCTCTATGGCTGTACCCTCGAAGATGGCCACATAGCGGGTCTTATTCAGGGCGATCCGGCTGACGGTGCCGGTGTAGTCCGCCGTGACGGTGTAGCCGGTCACATAGCTGCTGGTGGCGCTGCCGGTGTAGGTGGCGACTGCCGTAAAGCGGTCTCCCATGGCGTATCCGTCAGTATTGGCGGTATTGTCCGTCTGCCAGCTGATGTTCTGGAGGGTCAGGGTGCGGCCATTGTCCTCGATGGTCTTGGGGATGTTGGCGGTATCCTGGCTGGCCAGATTGGGGTAGCTCCGGGTGGCGGACACCTCTCTGGTAGAACTCCCGTATCCGGCCACCTCCACCTGGACGGTGTCCAGCTGGAGGGTCAGCACGCCGGAGAGCCCATCCTCGGTGATGAATTCTTTTTCCTGGGGGAGCAGGGCCAGCACGGACTCCATGTCCTTGCTCTTGCTCTCCAGGGAGACAGTCTCTGTATGCTGACGGCTCTCATTCTCCGGCAGTTCCTGCTTGAGCAGATCAATGAGGGTATAGTGGAATCCATCCTGCTCGAAATCAGACCGGGGAATGCCGGCGGGGTCCTCCTCCGGCCCCAGGTCGTAATACTTGCGGATCTCTGTGCCATCCTCGCTCCGGGACACGGAGGTGGGGTAGCAAACCTCCGGGGGCGCAGATGACTGGGAAATCACAACCGACTCCGCGGCAAAGGCGGAGGGGGACAGTGCCATGGTCAGGCACAGGACCGCGGCACAGAGTGCGAGTTTTCGTTTCATTTCAGCTCTCTCCTTCCTGTTACATGGACATGCCGCCCATTTCGGGCCCGTCCTGCTCCGGACCCCCGTTCTGGCGCTGGCTGAACCCCTGATCCAGCTCCATCCAGTAGGCGTCCAGCACAGCCTGATCGAAGGACTGCTTGAATTCCGGGGTACAGGGGAAACAGATGTCCCGATATTCGCCTTTGACCTGGCGGCTTGGCATGGAGACGAAGGGACCGTTTCTGCCCTCCTTCACCTGGACCCCGCGGATGGCGAAGCACCCGTTCAGGTTGACCGAGGCATCCGCCAGGATGGGGCCCTTGACGCTGGGGCGGTAGATCTTCACGTTGATCTGCATGGGCAGCTGCTCAAAATTGGGGTTCTGATGGTTGATAGTCTGTTTCATCGTTCACTTCTCCTTTTCTCTTTTTTCAGCCGCTCCAGGGTATGGAGGGCCATGCGGTCATACTCCCAGGGTTCTACCTCCAGGGAGAGGTAGGCGCCCTGCTCGTTGATCCCATCGGCTCGATATTTCAGCACCAGGGGCATCGGCTCGGTCTTGCGATTCAGAATGCTGGGAGATACCCAGCCTGTCCCGGCCACATAGACCTGGCGGATGGCGGACTGGGCTTCACCAGACAGGTTCAGCCATAAAAATTTCCCCTGAAGGTCCTGCGGCAGACCCTCCGGGGATGGAATGGGCTCAATTACATTGCCTTTGATACGATAGCGCAGGTTCATGGCCGTGATGCAGATATGAGTGGCGTTGGCGGCCTCCGGTTCCTGTGCCCAGAGGGGGAAACAACTGTAGTCCAAGGCCAGCACATTTTCTCCTTCCTGATCGTCCGGGAACAGGGGCAGGCACTTTACCAGTTCCAGGACATGGATTCCGTCTGTGAGTCCCAGCACTCTGATCCCGGCAGCAGGCAGGGATTGGTAGCGGGCCAGAGCCTCCTCCAGTGTGGAATACTGCTCCACGCTCCGGCCCTTTCGCAGAGATCGCTTGGGGGGCAGGCGCAGATCGTCAATGGTGTAATAAGAAATGTTCATGTCTATCAATCACCTCATTCCATGGTCATCCCACCCATCATGGGGGATACGTCGCGTTGTTCCTGGCCCTTCAGCTCCATCAGCTTTTCCTTTGCCCAGTCTGGAAGGAATTCCTCCTTCAGGACGCCAATGAAGTCCGTCCGGTTCCACCGGGTCATCTCCCCGTCCCCCAGGCAGGTACAGCGGATGGAGCGGCCAATGGCGTTGGGGCGGCACCCGAAGCCGTCATGGGCCAGCCAGAGCTGGGCGCGTGCGTTCCAGTAGGACTCCTTCAGAGTATCCGGGGCGAGCACCAGCACTTTTCCCTCATAATTCAGTTTCTCGAAGGAATTCGGTTCGCACTGCTCCGGCCCGAATAGTTCCAGTCTGTCATACGCCTCCCGCACCTGGCTGATGAAGGCGTCCAGGCAGACGCCAGCGGTATCTACGGTAAAATAGCGGTTGTAGATTCCGTCATCCGGGATATAGGCGCTTTTCTGCCACTGGCGGTTCTCCTCACTGAGATACTGATCATACCCTGCGTCCCGGAGCGTGCTGGTCAGGACGAAGATGGTGCGCCGGAAGCCCCAGCGATCCAGAATACTCTGGGACGCCTCGGGCCGCAGGGAGCCATCCGTGTCGCTGCAGGCGCGGATGGCTCCCTCGATGTCTCTGGCGCAGGACACATTGGCTTGAAAACTCGCCTGCCAGAGCGATGATTCTCCCAGCCTGCGGGCATCCGCCTGGGAGTAGGGATAGAGGTACACTTCACGCTCCATAGACGGTATCTCCCACCATCAGACGCTCCTCCAGTTCGCCCATGCAGATCCCGATGTTCTCCAGCATTTTCAGCAGGTACTCCGGCACATCCCGCAGGTCGTTGTCGTATCCCGCCTCGCAGATAGTAATGGAATTCTCCTCCTCGTCCGCGTAGGCACAGAGCTTGACGCCGGCGGGAATGCCGGCCTCCTCCCGCAGGTCATCCGGCAGAGTAATCTCCTCATACGAGAAGTCCCCAAAGGGGCACTCGCCCCCGCAGCCATCGCAGGGACCGCACACCTTGATCAGATGTACTGCCAGATCCACCGTCAGCTGGTGCAGAGAATCCAGTGCGTGAATCAGTTCCATGGCGTTCATAGAAGCTTTCATGAGGACTGCCGCCCCCTCCAGCGCGTGTAGCTCGGCCTTCCCTCCGGCCTCCAGTCCGCACAGTTTGACGGCCGCGGTGGGGAGCGTCACGGGACCCCCGGTGATGTTCTTGTGAAATTTCATAATGATTTCCTCCTACGATTCATACATGGTTTCGCCGCTGTTCCAGTCAAACAGCGTCATTTGTGTGGGTACTGACCGGCTCCGCTCCCTCAGATCATAGTTTGCGATGAGCAGTTCCGGGAACTGGCAGTTTGGGTCATACCGCTGCTTGATATTGTTGATGCGGGTGGTTTCCATCAAAGAGATGCCGGGCTGGTCATACAGGTCGCGGACAAAGGCGTCATCGTTATAGGACAGCAGGAATTTCCCCTCGATCCGCATCAGGGCGTCCCGCAGGCGGATGTGGTCCGCCTCAGTGAAACCGTCCTCCCCGATGTTCTGGTAGTAACCCTCAGTGGCGTGGTAGGGCGGGTCCAGATAGAAAAAGCTCACCGGGCGGTCGTACTGCCGGATGAGCTTTTCAAAGTCCTTGTTCTCAATGACCACCTTGGCAAGCCTCCGGTGGGCCTGCTCGATGAGCGGGAAGTTGCTCCACATATCGTGGGGCTGGCTTCCGAAACTGGTCAGCCCGGAGGCATAGCTGTATCGGATGAGCTGATAAAACCATGCCGCCCGCTGGACGTCGCTGGCAGGACTGTCCCGCGCCAGGGCGGAGCGGACGCGGTCGAAGTCTTCCCTCGCGTTCAGCACATACCGCAGCGCCTCCATCAGCTCCTCCGGCTCGTCCCGCACACAGCGGTACAGGTTGACCAGCAGGCCGTTGAAGTCATTGTAGACCTCGAAGTCGTTGCCGGGAGGCTTGTGGAACAGTACCCACCCCCCGCCGCCGAACACCTCGATGTACCGCTCATAGTAGAGGGGGAACAGCCGGACGATCAGCTCCCGCAGGGCTTTCTTGCCCCCGATCCAGGACATGAAACTGTTCAGGGGACATCACCCCCGTCCAGCGGGAGGCGGATCTGCCCCGTGTCGAACCGCTCCAGAGAGCGGTTCAGACCGTGGATGGCCGCGGCGATGCCGCCGATCCGCCGGGTCAGATGGGCAATGGTGGCCCGCACCTCCTGCTCCGTGGCGGCATAGAAATAACCGCTCCCGCTGCTGGCGATGGGAACGCCGTCCCGCCGCAGCCGATTGACCAGATGGCGCACCTCGATGCCCTTGATGCCGAAGGTCAGCTCCAACTCCCGGCTGGTGGCGGCGCTGTTTGCGCCCAGATGGTACCGCTCCAGATACTCTGCCAGCCGCTCTTTTTCCATAGTCGCTCCTTTCCGGGACCTGCTTTCCCGAAAAAGGGCGCAAAAAAAGAAGGGGCCGTCTGCCCTCTCGGGAAAACGGCCCCTGTTTCATCATATTGATCACATAGTCATGCCAAACTCCGGCTGAGGCTCCGTGCGTTCATGGCAGAACTCCTGTCCGTTGCGGCGGATGTATCCTGTCTCGGCGGTATTGAGGAGATAGCCCTGCTGTTCCAGTTGGGCCTCTCCATACGCTTTCAAGTCGATGCCCCCTTGCAGAACAGGGTCCCGGAACACTGTTTCACCCTGCTTTTGCAGCACCTCCTCTCCAAACCGCTCCACATCCGATGCCGGACAGTAATCGTAGCAGTTCAGGTTCGACGCGATGTCCAGCGCCAGCTTCAGATCATGGCACTGCTCATACTCCAGCGCCGACCGGAACTTCTCCAGAAAGCGCGGCTCCCCTTGGCCCTGCTCCTGGAGCACATACCCCAAGTCGTTGCCGTCGTAGATCAGATCCGTCAGATCCTGATACTCGTCCAGACCCACAGACAGCTCCGGAAGGGAGCACCGCGCATCCAAGAGTCTGCACTCCTGAACTGTCTGAACTTTCAGCTCCCGTAGAGCCAGCCGGATCTCGTCCATCCGGCCCTCCTCGTCGATGGTGCTGTCCGGCAGGCACAGCCAGACGCCTTCCGGCACGGCGGGGGAGGCCAGTTTCAGCCGCAGGCTCCAGTCGGCGTCCAGCAGCTGATCCAGGTTGGTCCCATCATAGAATTGCCTGGGCTCCTGCCTGGGGAGCACTACGAAGCAGTCTCCCACGAAGATCCCCAGGTGGCTGTCCTCATAGTTCCATCCGATCTGCTCCAGGTTGGCGTAAGGGATGAGATCCGGCTGGCTGGCCTCGTACCGCAGGTAATATTCCCCCAGCTGCTCGTAGCTCCCCGCCGGGCAGATCACCTCGTAGTCCGGGAGGGCCAGTAGGAGATTGACGGCCTCCTTTGCCGTATTCGGATCCATCTTCCGGACCGCCAACTCCCGTTCCTCGCCGGCCTTTTCAGACAGCGCCTTCAGCTGGCCTCTGGAAATGATGGCCGCCGCCAGCTGGGTCTGTTCCTTCACCGACAGCGTCTCCAGCCGGTCTATGAGCCACTGGCGTTCCAAACTTTTGTTCTCCATCATGTCATCTCCATTCCGCTCCAGGCGGGGGCTTCCTTTTGCTCCTGCCGGAAGACGGGCAACTGGCCGCTGTCCTTCCGTCGGAGCAGGCCGTAGTCGGTGATGGCTGCGTGGTTCTCCTCCAGCATCTGCCGTCCAACCATAGCGGCCTGGGGCGTCTGGAACAGCTCCTCCGGCAGATCCGGGTACTTCTCCCGCAGGATCACCTCCGCATAATCCCAGGTCGCGGCCACATCCGGGCGGAGGTCATAGTCCTCCAGGCCGTGCATGAGCTGGATGGCGTCCTGCAGGTTGGGGCGTCCGGCCACAGACAGCAGGGCCTTGTACTTGATCCAGTCCGCCTCCTGCCAGGCTTGTTCCTTCTGTGCCAGACTTTTTGCGAATTCATTTGCCATGCCGATACCGCCCTCCTGGTCGATGGCATCGTCAACGGTATCCCGCAGAGAGGGGATCTTACAGTCGATACAGCGGAAGGCGCACTCGTCCGGCGAGGCCGCGTCTACCTCTCCCACTGCCCGCCAGATGTCGGCGTCCTCAGCCGGGAGGTTCAGGATGGCGGTCTTATCGTTGTCATAGCTGGGGTCGTCAAAAAATCCCTTGCTCACCTCCAGTACCACCGGGGCGCTGGGGCGGGCGAAGCAGAACATCTCGCCCTTCCGATAGACCTCTTTGAAGTCACCGCCCGGCTCCGCATAGCCCCGGCTGGTAAACACGCCGTCGTGTTCCTCCTGGTGCTGTTCCCCCAGCAACTCCAGCAATCTCTCCCGAAAATCGCTGTCCTCGTCCATGGTGTCCACCAGGGCCATGGCTTCATCCGAAAGCATCTCGCCCTCGTACAAAAGCGCCCCAAGCTCCTTTGGATCGGAGACTTGGGGCGCCAAGAGACAGATATCCGCGTTGAACGTCAGGTTGATGAGGCGGGAGAGTGGGAAGGGTGTGGTGTGGTTTTCCTTCTCGATCTGGAGCAGGCAGTCCAGCCCCATCCGGTCATCCTCACTCAGCATGGTCAGCCGGAGGGCCAGCAGGTTCAGCTCCAGCAGATCCACATTCTGGCCGATCATATCCGATGTGATACCGGGATAGCGGATCCTGGTCAGCTCATTGCGGCAAGTTTTGACGTCCTGGACACGGGCTTTCTGGAGCGCGTCGTGGAGTTCGGCCTGGGTACACGGCATCGTCAGTACCGCGGAGGTCTTATAGCTTTCGGGGCCGCCGCTGCTGATCTCCACCTCGAAGATCTTCTTATCCAAGGGTCATCCCCCCTTCCTCCAGTTCTTCTCTCTGAATTTCATAGCTGCTGGGATCTGCCCCAGGCACGGCCCAGCCCGCCATGCTTCCGATCTCCATGGCCTGCCGCTGGGCAGGGGTGACGCCCAGGTTCCCGTTCAGCTCGTCCACCAGCTCCACATTCCGCTCCTTGTCCCCGGTGTCCCAGTCGGAGGGGTAGTAGCCGGACTCGCCCCGCTTGATGCAGATGAGCTGGCCGGTGGTTCGCAGGGTGGAGAAACACAGCTCCGGCAGCCCCTTCGCGACCTTGGGGGCAAACCGCTCCTGCTCGGTTCGGATGCTCCAATCATCCGAATTCCAAAGATGGACATACAGCTCGCCGCCGTCCACCCGGATCTCGTGCTGCTCAAAGCTCTCGCCCCATCCGTCCGACGCCTGGCCGGAAAGGTAGTCTTTCAGCTGCCCCAGCTCCGTCGGTGTGAGCTCACCGACCACCTGACACTCTGCCACGCCCCAGAGCTGACCGTTTTTCTCCTCCACGGTGAATACCGCCGAGCGCACCTTGGAATCAACGCTGTCCTGCTTGCCATACCAGTGCATCAGGCCCCGCTCTTTCTCCTCCGGCATCCGCTCTTTGACCAGAGCGCCCAGGATCGGATTCTCATAGTCCAACAGCGTCCGGCCGTCCCATGTCTCGTACTCCTCGGACGTGTTGCCCCATTCGTCCCGGGGGTAGAAGTCAGCGGTCAGGGGCATATAGAGTTTCAGCCGAGTGGGCTCCGGGGGATGGACAGTGAACCGATCCTCCCCGATGACCACACCCAGCTCCCGCCCATTGTCCCACTTCACGTGGAAGGTGCCCAGGTCATCGATGGCTCTCAGAGTGCCCATGGAGCCGGGCGGGATGGGCCGCGGGTCGCTGCCCATCTCGGTGAGCCGGATGCGGCTGCCTACAGGGTACTGCTCCCGGAAGAAATCCAGCCATTCTCTCGGTACTTCTCGCATTTCACATTCCTCCCATCGTGATGTCCTCTTGGGGGACTGTCTGTTCCAGCTCCTGCCGGAGGGTTTCCACAGCTTTAGAGACTACCGGATCATCCCGGAAACTCTCCAGTCTGCGGCAGTCGTCAAAGAACTGCTGTTCCCACTCCAGAGAGCGCACCAGGTCCACCGTGGCAACGCCGTCCTTGGTGACGCCCAGCCTCTTCTCCGGACGGTCGCTGTCGCGGTAGAGCTGGACCGCCTCCTCCAGCGTCAGATCCCGGTGGATCTGCTCCTCCGGGGCGCCGCAGTCGGTCATGACAAACCAGGCGTAGGTGTGGGGTTTACTCGGATCGGCGGTATCCCGCAGGGCCTGCTTACCGGCCTCCGTCAGCCCGTAGTTGCAGGCCCGGCGGGGATTTTCCTCCCCGGCGAAGTCCAGCAGGATGTCATCTGCTGCTTTCCGCACCTGGGGATCGTCCGTCAGTGTCTCATGCCGGAAACCCGTGGTGTCCCGGAATGGCAGTTCCTCCCGGATGGCCTGGAGGTACAGACCCGCATCGGTGAATTCCTGCTTCTCACCGCTGGCGAAGGTCACCCGGCCTACCAACCTGTTCTGACGGGCCAGCTCCTGCTGGCGGAGGTCGTAGCAGTAGAGGTAGCCCTGGTATTCACCCGGCCTGGGGGTGCAGCGCAAACAGAAACGGTATTGCTCCGTTTCCGCGATAAATCCGTATATGCGGTCATTTTTCGTGAGTTCACCTCCGTTTCGCCAGCAGTAGGAGCTCATAGTTGCTAAGTCCTTCAGCGGGCCGTTCTGCCGCATGGCGTCCACGAATTCCTGCAGGGCCTCCTTGAATTCCGGCGTGTTGAAGCGGTCGCCGTTGTGGGGCCACCAGGTGTGATGGAAGACTTTCCTGCTGGAACCGAAGTCCATGCGGAGGTGGCCCACGGTGCCCAGCGCCGTATCCTGGCCCTCGTCGGAATAGAACAAACCCGCCTCCTCACGGGAAGCGGGCCGCAGGTCAAATGGGCTTGTCTGTTGGAAACTGCTTTGTTTTTTCACTTGGATCACCTCATTCCTGTTTTGTGAACACAACCAATACCACAACCTGTGGCGAAAGTCTACCGCAAAAGGTGGAGAAAATTCAGGTCATCCGCATCCCCATCTCCGGCTCCGGGGACTCCATGATCTGTTCCAGATGTTTGGGGTCTACCACAACTTCTGATTCATTTCTGCCGTTGAAAAAGGCGAGGATGTATTTCTTCGGGATCTGGGCCTCGTAGACGGTGCCCTCCTCACCGAAGCGGTGGGCGAACCACTCTGCGGTCTCCCGATCCAGTGTCCAGGACAGCGCTTTGATATTTTTGGCGTTGTAGGAGGTGACGCCCCGATAAACGGTCACGGGATCGTCTAAAGAGCGGTACACCGTGTGCTCCTCCTCGTCCATTAGGAGCTCCGGCGGGACGGAGCGGAATAGAGCCAGCAGTTCTCTTTTGCTGACATTGCGGTCCTGATTGGGGCATTCCTCCAGGATCCACGCATGAGCCAGCAACTGGCCCAGATCCTCCTGAGAGAGAACGGGAGCGGTAAATTTGAGAAAGGTCAGGTAATAGGGCTTGTTCAGGAGGAAAAAGACCTGGGCGGTATTTTCAGCACTGTCGATCTGTTTGCCCACCATCTCACGCCACGTGGCGAGGTCTTCTTCCTTGTTGAGCAGGTCGACCATGGAGAAGCTGCCATCCTCGTTCTGAGTGGCGGTGATCCCGGTGCTTGTAAATGGGTGGCTGACAATAGCCGGCGAAAATGAAGTTTGCGCGATTGGCATATCGAGGAGTACATGGGCAATCGACTTTACCCTGGCAAGATCGGTCTCCTTCCGCATCAGGTGAGGCCCCCCATCCCCATAGACTCCTCCTGCTCTCTCTGGTATTGTTCCCCGGGATCCTCCCGCATCAGCTCCTCCAGTGACAGAGCCCCCTGATAGGAGATATAGCCCTGCTCCGTAAACATCCCCTGTTTCCGCTCCATGCACCGGCGCCCGTACTTCCCATAATCATAAAACTCGTCCAGATTGCTGTCGTAGTCGAAATGGCCGGAGTCTTGGATCATATATCTGCCGTACTCCTCTGGGGTGCTCACATTGGGAATGAAATCGAACAGCTCCAAATTTTCCGCCAAGCGGCGGATCTCAGCGGCGCTTTCCGGTTTGGCAAAGCTCACTGCGGCATCCAGCTTGAGGCGGTCCGCCTGCGTCAGCTTGGAGATAGCTGCGCACATGGCATTGAGGTCAAAGACGCTCTCCTGCTCCAAGGCGCAGGCCGTCTTGACTGCAGCGGGTAAATTATCGCCCTGAACATCCAATCTCGCAAAATCTTCACTTTCCATTCCATCCCGATAGAGCATCCGTTCTATCTGGAGTTCCGATGTGGGGAGGTACAGCCAAAGGGCATCGCTACCATTGGCGTCCGTGTGGATGGGGCGCAAGGTCAAAGCAATCAGGCTGCGCTCATACAGATACGCCGGAAAGTTTCTGCCCTGGTAGGCTTGACTGAGCTGCATCCCGTTGTCGTAGACCACCCCGTAGGGGGTGATGGTACCCTCATTCTCCGAGATCAGGAGCAGGGCGGTCTCCACACCGTCCAACTGTTCCAGTTCTTCCATGGAGGCGCAGCCGCCGTGGAGGTTCATGTAATGCTCCCGGCCGATCTGCTCCAAGTCGGAAAAATCCGTGATGACCGTGGCCTGCTGGCAACAGAAGGTCAGGTTGATGAGGTCGGTCATATCGGAGAGTCCCATCTTCACTGCCATTCCCTGGAACTGGGCCAGCTCCCCGTCAGAAAAACTGTCCAGACGCTTGACCATGTAGTCCAGTTCGTCCACATTGATCCTGCGCCCCTCCAGACATTTCAGACTGGGGGCGCTGCCCTCGATCTCCTCCACCGTGCAGTCCCTTGCCCGCGGGTCTCCGATATCCAGCGCCTCCAGCATCTTGATCGTGTCGTCATACTGATCCCGGGAGATGGGGAAGGGGATGGTGACAAGCCCATATTCCAGGTGGTCAGCGTTATAGAGCGCCGCTTTGATTTTCATACTTTGCCTTCTCCTCTCTATTCAGTTTTTCTACCCTGGTGCGCATGCAGTCATCCCCGCTGCCCCAGCAGAGGAAACCGTGGGCGGGATAGGGGCACCCCTCACAGCGGGAGAACTGCCGGCAGACCGGCTTCTGCGGCGGCTCTGGGGGGCAGGCGGGCGCGGCTCTGACCCGCACCTGGCGGAGAACTGAGCGCGCCTGCATCTGCGCCACCGCGGCAGCATGAGGCAGGCAGCTATATTCACTCTTTCTGGTCATGTCTGATTTCTCCTCAAAATGCAAAAAGGGGCCGTATTCTGCACTCGGCAAAATACGGCCCCCATTTGATTTAGCGTTGGATTTATAAATTCATTTGTGGTTCCTGACTCTGTGTCTGTTCCAGCCTTGTTTGAAGATCCGGGACGGTGTATTCGATTTTTGTTCTGGCTTCCTGGATCGCTTTCAGCGGTTTCTCCTCTGGCTCAGGTCCTTCCTCCAGCAGGAAGTTTGTGGCCCGGTATAATTCTGTCAATTCTTCCGGAGAGAAAAGCTGGGCCTTGGAGATCAGGCCAGAGCGGACAGCGAAGTCCTGCTTGGCGCTTTGAAAGTCATCTTCATAGTAGTGTCCGTGGCAGACCCCCTGTCGTTCATAGGCCCAGACCCAGGTGACGAACTGGTATCCCAGCCCGTTTCCCCGTTCCTGCCCTGCCAGCACCGCACCGCCGAAATCCGCCAGCAGGCGAAAGTCCTCATGGAGCCCAGAGGCACGAAGGGGCAGTGCCTTCTCCATGGCCTCCACATACCCATATACCTCGTCCGCTGTCACAGCGACCTGATGGTACAGCTCACTGGCCTCCTCGTTTTGGCTCCCGTCTGGCAGCAGGAAGACGTCGCTTGCCGGGGACACATAGAGGACCGGCCGGTCGTGGAGGAATACATCCAGCCGCCGATCCTCTTTGATGGCAGATTGGATCCCATCCACGCTCAGCCGGCGGGACAACTCAGTCAAATACTTATTTTTCATCAGAACACCTCGCAGTCGATTCATAAAATAGAAAAGCCGGGGTCCTGCATCCAGGATCCCGGCCAAAAGCACGTTGCAGATTCTTCGTTCAATATGCGGGTTTGAGTCCCACCTGAACGAAGGTCCAGTATTGAAATATCGAAAAAATGAGGCCCGTAGATTCGTTGATCTACGGGCCTCGGAAGCCTTGAAAACACTGGACTTTTCTGCCCAATATCTTTCTTAGCCTCCTCTTTTGGCGGAAGCGGTGGGATTCGAACCCACGTGCCCTTGCGGACAACTTGATTTCGAGTCAAGCTCGTTACGACCACTTCGATACGCTTCCGTATAGAATATTCAATTTATGCAATCCTGTCACATGATTTCGAGTCAGCCCCGTTATGACCACTTCGATACCGCTGCAACTGGCTGTGGGCGGGTAGCGTCACAAAGCCACAATCACCGTATTGATTAGAATACCCTATTTTTGTGCGCTTGTCAATATTGCAGGGGCGTGTAAAATAGTTTATAATCTTATTCAGAAGCATTGAAACCGTGCATTGGACGGAAGGGAGTACCATGGAAGAATTAAAACGACGGATTTTAAGCGATGCGGTGGTCGGCGAGGGGGACATCATCCACGTGGACATGTTCCTCAATCACTGTATGGATATAAATCTGATGGAGCACATGGGAAACGCGCTGGCAAAGCGTTTCCGGGGTGTGAGGATCACCAAGGTACTGACTGCGGAAAGCTCCGGTATCGCCTTGGCCTGTTTTGTAGCACGAGCTCTGGATGTCCCGGCGGTCTATGCGAAGAAGTTCCAGACCGGGTACATCGATCCGGAGGTCTACTCGGCCGAAACCCACTCCTTCTCTCTGGAGAAGTCCTATACCCTGCGGGTCTCTAAAAAGTACCTGGACGGGGACGACGTGGTTCTCCTGGTAGACGATATCCTCTCCAATGGGCAGGCCATTCTGAGCCTGCTGGAACTCGTCTCCAAGGCGGGCGGCGAGGTGGCCGGCGTGGGCGTGGCCATCGAAAAGGCCATGCGGGACGGCGGTCGTGTTCTGCGGCGGATGGGCATCCGGGTGGAGGCCCTCGCCACAGTGGAGCACATCGAGGGTGACCGTATCATTCTGAAAGATTGAGGAATCGGGAAACATGGCAGACGAAGCACAGCTTGACGCAATTGCAAGGGCCAACGCCTTTGCCATCTATAACGGTATCACGACCCATCAAACTGGGGACGGCACGGCGGAGGCCATCCTGGAGATCGGGCCGGATAGTCTAAACCCCTATGGTCTGCTCCACGGAGGGGCCTACTACACGCTGGCCGACTGTGCCGCCGGAAGCGCCTGCCGGACCGACGGCCGGAAGTATGTGACGCTCCACGGCAGCCTTGATTTCATCCGCTCCGCCAGAGCGGGTCAGGTGATCGCCCGGGCCCGGGTGGAGCACCGTGGCCGCACCACCTGCCTGGTATCCATCACCGTGGACGACGGAGCGGGTACGGTATATGCCAGCGGCCGCTTCACCTTTTTCTGCACCGGCACCCTCTGAGCAGAGGGGCGACCGCCCGGACGGCAAACGCTGTCCGGGCGGTTTTTGTTCCTGCTACTGCCCCCGCCAAGCGGCCACCGACCAGGTCTGCCAATGGGCGGCCTGCCACCTGGCGCTGTCCCGAAGCGTCTCCACCGCCTGGCGCAGCTCTGTCTCCTCCGGCTGGGCCTCCAGCAGCTCCTCCAGCGCAGGCAGGGCCCCCAGCCGTCCGTCCGAGGCGGAGAGTACCGCCCCGGTGTCCAGGCCGCGGCCAATGTTGTAGCGGGCCACCAAGTCGTCCACATTGGCGTAGTTAAGGAGCAGCCAGCCCGCCACCCCCACGCTCAGCAGCACCCGGAACCATTGGAAGTGCCGGTGCCACACCTTCCACAGGGCGGCTGCCAGGAGCACCGCCAGCACGGCCATCCCCCAATAGGTCAGCGCCCGCTTAAAGGACAACCCATAGGCCCCCACATAGAGGTTCATGCGCCACAGGGCGGATACCAGCAGCACGCCGCTGGCCGCCACCAAGAGTGTACCCAGCACCTGCACCATCCTGAGCCCCCGCCCCTCACCCTTGCAGAGAGCAAGGCAGGCCAGCAGGCAGGCCAAATTGACCGCGGCTACGGCCACAAGCTGGAAAAAACCGCTGCGGGCATAGCTCGCATAGCTGATTCCCACCTGGGCCAGGTAGTCAGCGCCGCCGAACAGTGCTGCGCACTGCACCGCCAGAAAGAAGGCATACAGGACATCCAGCACTGCCAGGACGGTGACCGGCCCTGCGGCCTCCATTGAAAGTCCCTCCACGGGCCGGGTAAGCCGCTTCAGCGGCTCCGGCCGCCGCAGGGAGTAGAGCAGCCCGAACAGGAATGGGGCGACAAGCAGTCCGAAAATCAACCGCAGGGCCCACAGCGCCAGATGCTCATCAAACCAGTCCGCCGCCCGGCGGGTCACCTGGGCGAACAGCGCATCCGCCGATGTGAGCAGGGGAAAGACCACCATCAGCAGTGGAACGCACACCAGCAGTGCCCCCAGAACATAGGGCATCTTTTTGCGGGAGAGGCCCCGAATGGAGCCCAGCGCCTGAACCGGCACGCCCAGATAGCCGAACAGGCCGCCCATCACCCGCAGGAAACGCTCCCCCAACATGGCGGATGTCCCAACGGAATACACCTCCATCCCCGGCCAGCCCCCCATTTGAATTCCCATCAGCAGAACGAGGGCCAGTGTGTTCCACAGCCGGAGCCACGGATTAGCAAACAGGACGAAGGTCAGAGCCAACAGGCCCACGGCGTACAGAAGAAGGCGGTTTTCCCGCCTGGCCAGCGGAGCGGCACCGCCGTACCAGAACAGGACGCCATACCATGCCGCCGCCAGGAGGGTCATCACCAGGCCGGACAGGCCCCAGAGCAGCGCCTCCGCGCACAGGACGCCCACGCCCCATGCCAGAACCAGCAGCGCCCGATCCCTCCCGTCCACCGGAAACACCCGCCGGGCCGCCGTCACGGGCGGCGTTACCGGGATAGTCTTTTTCTCCTCCATTTGTCTCACTCCTTATATCTGGTACGGAGCCATGCCGCGGCGTTGAGCGCCAGGGTTCCAAGAACCAGAGCGGCGGCGCTGAGGGCGAAGGCGTGCGCTGTATCCTGAATGGCGGACAAGTCGCCCGCCTCCACCTCCAGGTAGACATGGAGAGGCACCAGGGACAGAGCGACGGCGCAGCACCCCAGACTGGGGGCGCACAGTCCCGTCCGGCGGGTCATCAGGGCTGCCAGGCCCAGCGCCCACGCCAACAGGCCCAGCGCCAGCGGGCCGAGGGTGCTCAGATCGTCCATTCCGACATTCCTCCTGTCTCAGGTGTCCAGCTCCTGGTAGTACAGGATGCCGGTATCTGGGTCATAGACCGCAAAGGTATAGTTGTAAGAGTACCGCTGCCACATATCCTCCGTCTCGTCCTCCTGACGGTCCTCCAGATACCACCATCCCCGGGCTGGCACGGGCCAGTCCGGCCAGTCCGACGCGCCGGCGCCGTCCGGGTAGAGGCGCTCCTCCAGTTCCGGCTCCATGGGAAACAGACTCCATCCCGCGCTGGATACGGCCTCCTCCACCGCCAGGGCGTCCTCTTGGGAAAAGGTCAGCTCCATGTGGAGCAGGCTGTCCCCGTGGAAGTCCCCGTGGAAGTCCCCGTGGAAGCCCCCGTGGCTGTCCCCGGAGGTGACTGCCGCCGGCTGCGGCAGCACAATATCCAATTTCCGGGCCACGTAACCGGCGTCCTTCTCCCCACCGCAGCCCGCCAGCAGCAGGAGCACCGGCAGCACCGCAATCCATATCCGCATCATAAAGCAATCCCTCCTGTCTGTCTCTGAGGATAGCACAGGAGGGATTGTTTGTCAATTTATTATTATCGAATTTCAATAATATTTTTTTGAATATAACAAAAAACAGACAGCCAAAGGCCACCCCTACGGGTGTTCTGCCGACTCCGGCACGTATTCCAGCAGGTCGCCCGGCTGACAGTCCAGCGCCTTGCAGATAGCCTCCAGCGTGGTAAAGCGCACCGCCTTGGCGTGGTTATTTTTCAGGATGGACAGGTTGGCCAGGGTGATATCCACCCGGGCGGAGAGCTCGTTGAGACTCATCTTCCGCTTGGCCATCATCACGTCCAGATTGACGACAATGGGCATGGCTCCCCCTCCTCAAATAGTCAGATCATTCTCCGCCTTCAGCTCCGCCGCCTGGCGGAACAGCGCGGACATGACCAGGCAGAGCAGGCCGCCCAGGATAAAGATGGGAACGAACAGGGCGTTATAGGTCAGCAGGGGTGCGACGGAACCGTAGTAGAACAGCCCCCACACCACCCGGGCCAGCGCGGCGGCGGCGATCAAAAAGCAACACACCGCCGCCCGCCGGAGGCTGACGCCGTTCTCCGCCCGGAAAGGGGCGCCCGTCAGGATGGTGCCCAGCACCCGGCGGCCCTGCCACAAGATTACGGCGGTGCAGATGCCGCAGAACAGGAGGAAAAGGGTGAGGACCACCTCGTACACCCCGGCCGTCCACACCCAGCCCCAGCTCAGGACAAACACAAGTCCCACCCGAAGGGGAATCTCCAGCGGGTTTTCGTAGGGTGCCAGAGCCAGAAGCTCCTCCGGCCCTTTCATCAGGCTCATTCCGGGCACCAGTAGCAGGGCCACCAGATTACACACAAGCGTGACGGTCACCAGGATCTTCAGTACCCCGGCCAGCTTCTGCACAGCGGTTTTTTCCATGGTATCTCCCCCTTTAGGGAGAGTATACCATGGGTTTTATCGATTTTCAACAAAAAATTGAAAGGGCGTCCACGCGGACGCCCTTCTGTTATACCCGGATGGCTCCCAGTACTTCGCCGAGAGAGGCATTGATGACCAGGCCGGCCTCTCTGTCGTAGGGGGTGGCGCTCTTGTTGATCAGGGCCAGCCTATTCCCGCGGTAATAGCGGATCAGCCCCGCCGCCGGGTACACCGCCAGGGAGGTACCGCCGATGATCAGCATGTCCGCCCCGGCGATGGCCTCCACCGCGCCCTCCATGGTTGTCTCGTCCAGGCACTCCTCGTAGAGCACCACGTCTGGCTTCACCACCCCGCCGCACGCTGGACAGTGGGGCACGCCGCCGGTCTCCAGCAGGAAGTCCAGGCCGTAGAACCGGCGGCACTTCATGCAGTGGTTCCGGTGGACGGAGCCGTGGAGCTCGTACACCGTTTTGCTCCCCGCCGCCTGGTGGAGCCCGTCGATGTTCTGAGTCACCACGGCGGTCAGCTTTCCCGCCGCCTCCAGCTCCGCCAGTTTCCAATGAGCTGCGTTGGGCCTGGCCTGCGGAAAGAGCATTTTGCTGCGGTAAAATCGGTAGAACTCCTCCGGATTCCGCTCAAAAAAACTATGGCTTAAAATCGTCTCCGGCGGAAATGCGTATTGCTGGTGGTACAGGCCGTCCACGCTGCGGAAGTCGGGGATACCCGACTCCGTGCTGACCCCCGCGCCGCCGAAAAAGACGATATGCCGGCTCTCGCTGATCCAGTCCTGAAGCTGTTTGAGTTGATGATCCATAAGAGCGCCTCCTTGCTGCGGGCCGATGTGGGCATCGGCCTCTATGTCCTGCGGTGGCGGCAGCGGGTGTGGGGGCAGGAAGGGCATCCGCCGCAGCCGCACCCCCGCTTGCCCTTCAGACTCTGGTGGAAACGGTAGATCAGGTAGGCTGCCGCCCACACGATCAGCGCCGCCACACCGGTATATACGATATATTTTAACATCCTATCACCCGCAGCACAAGAGAGCCGAGCTGATAGACCAGGAAGGAGCCCAGCCAGGCGGCCCCCAACTGCCAGCCGATGGAGGCCAGGGTCCATTTGGTGGAGTTCATCTCCTTGCGGATGGTGGACACCGCCGCCACGCAGGGCACATAGAGCAGGACGAACACCAGGAAGGAATAGGCGGCCAGGGGGCTTTGGAAGGTGCCGCCCAGGGCGGCGGCAATCGCCGCACCGCTGGCAGTGACAGAAAAGCCGTAGAACATGCTCATGGAGGAGACCACCATCTCCTTGGCCACCAGTCCGGTGAGCAGGGCCACCGCCGCCTGCCAGGTGCCGAAGCCCAAGGGGGCGAACAGAGGAGCCAGGAGGCCGCCCACGAAGCCCAGGATAGAGGACTCCTCGTTGGACACCATGCCGAAGGTCCCGCCCTCAAAGCCGAAAGACTGGAGGAACCAGAGCAGCACACTCATGGCCAGAATCAGGGTGCCCGCCTTCACCAGGAAGCCCTTTACCTTCTCCCACACGTGGAGGGCGATATTTTTGAGGGTGGGCAGGCGGTAGGGGGGCAGCTCCAGCACGAAGGCGGCGGGCTCTCCCTGGAAAACCAGCTTCTTGAGGAGGATGCCCGAGCCGATGGCGAAGAGCAGTCCCAGCAGATAGAGGGAAAATACCACCAGCCCTCCGTATTGGGGGAAGAAGGCGGCGGTGAGCAGGCCGTACACCGGCAGCCGGGCGGAGCAGGACATAAAGGGAACCAGCATGATGGTCATGCGGCGGTCCTTCTCGTTCTCCATGGTGCGGGCTCCCATGACTGCCGGGACGGTGCAGCCGAAGCCCATGAGCATGGGGATAAACGCCTTGCCGGACAGGCCGAAGCGCCGCAGCAGCCGGTCCATAATGAAGGCCGCCCGGGCCATGTAGCCTGAATCCTCCAGGAAGGACAGGAACAGAAATAGAATGGCGATCTGGGGCAGGAAGGTGAGCACGCCGCCCACACCGGCGATCACGCCGTCCACCAGCAGGGCCTCCACCCACGGTGCAGTACCCGCGGCGGCCAGGAGGGAGCGGACGCCCCCGGCAAACCAGCCGCTGATAAGGGCGTCCACCCCGTCGGCCAGCATCTGCCCCGGCCCGAAGGTGAGGGCAAACATACACAGCATCATCAGCAGGAACACCGGGATGGCCAGAACCTTGTGGGTCACGATGGCGTCAATGCGGTCGGACAGGGTGGGCGCCCCCAGAGGGCGGCCCCGCCTGACGCACTGGGCCACCACGGTCTGGATGAACTGGTAGCGGGCGTCGGCGATCAAGGTCTCCCGGTCGCCCAGATCATAGGCCCCCTCATACTCCCGGCAGACGGCCTCCAGCTCGTCCCGCTCCCTCTGAGACAGGCCCAGGGCTTTCTCCACCAGGGCGTCCCCCTCGATGAGCTTGATAGACGCCCAGTGGGCGGGGATATGGGCGGCGTAGGCCTTGTCGTGGATCAGCTCGCCCACCTTGTGATGGATCTGGTGGGTAAAGCCGTCGTACAGATCATCCGGTTCAATGGTGACGCCCACGTGCATCTGCCGGTGGGCCGCCTCCAGCAGAGTCTGAATGTTCTCCCCCGACCGGGCGGTGATGGGAATCACCGGCACCCCCAGGGCCTTGGACAGCCCCGCCACGTCGATGTGGTCGCCGTGCTTCTCCACCTCGTCCATAAAGTTGAGCGCTATGACCATAGGCCGCTCCAGCTCCAGAAGCTGGGCGGTCAGGTAGAGGTTGCGCTCAATGTTGGTGGCGTCGATGATGTCGATGATGGCGTCGGGCCGCTCCCCCACGATGAAGTCCCGGGCGACAATCTCCTCCATGGAGTAGGGGGAGAGGGAGTAGATGCCGGGCAGATCCACCACCGTGACGGACTTGCCTTCCACCTGGGCCCGGCCCTCCTTCTTCTCCACTGTCACCCCCGGCCAGTTGCCCACGTACTGGTTGGAGCCGGTGAGGGCGTTGAACAGGGTGGTCTTTCCGCAGTTGGGGTTGCCCACCAGGGCCAGCTTCATCTCCCGTGTGTCGTGGCTGGCGTAGTCGGGCACGCCGCCGTGCTCCGCCGCCTCATGGGCGTGGTCGGCATCCATCCGGCGGAGGGTTTCCTCGTCCGGAATGTGCTGCACCATGCCGATGCGCCGCCGCCGTGTCTGGGCGCGCCGCTCCCCCTCCGCGCCGGTTGCCACCCGGATCTGGGCCGCGTCCGCTTTGCGCAGGGACAGCTCGTACCCCCGCAGGTTGAGCTCCACCGGATCGCCAAAAGGGGCTACCTTGCGCACCGTGACCTCGGTGCCCGGAGTCAGCCCCATATCCACCAGCCGCCGCTTCACCGGGCCGTTTTCATTGCCTACCTGGAGAATAACACCGCGCTCGCCCGGCGCCACCTCCTCCAGGGTTCTCTCGTTCTGTTTCGTCTGAGTCCTCATAGCCGCTCCACTCAAAAAATTTAGTTTACCTAAGTTAACTCCTTCATTATACTATGGTATCCAGGGCCGCGCAAGAGAGGGACCGGTGCTGTTTTCTACAAAAAGCAGGCGCTAAGGGGCGCGGTCCTGCGTAGTTCCGCAAAAAAGAGCGGACGCCCACTCGGGGCGCCCGCTCAGGGGGTTCTATTAGTCGTGGTCGTGCTCCTCACAGCCGCAGCCACAGCCATCCTCGTCTCCGTCCCCGCAGCAGCAGTCGTCGGACAGATCCAGCGCAAACTTCTGCTTGCAGCCGGGGCACTGAATCACGCCCTCTTCCAGGACAGACTCGTCGATCATCAGGGTGTCGCCGCAGTTGGGGCAGTCCACCTCAAAAAAATCGTCGTCCTCGTCGCCGCAGCAGCAGTCATCGTCGTCGTCATCCTCGTCAAACACGGCCTTCTCCACGTCGGAGAGGTCGTCGGAGATGGCGTCGATCTCCTCGCCCAGGGCGACGGTGTTCTCCTCCAGATCCTCGATGGACATGCCGATCTCCTCCAGGATGCCGATCATTACGGAGATGAGCTTGCCCTCCTTGGACTTGGCAGTGTCCAGATCCAGGCCCTCGGCCAGACCCTTCAGATACGCGACCTTCTCAGAAATAGTCATAATAATCTCCTTTTCACAGGCGGCCCAAAGGGCCTTCACAAAACGATGCGCCTTTACAGCGTCAGCTATCACGCCTCACACCCTCCGCGACGGCACACTGCTTACCGCTCCGCAAAAAACATCTTGCGCCTACGGCACAACTGCTTTTTCGTCTGCGCGGTTCGCTGTGCGCCTGTTCCCGGGCGTTCGGGCGCTTACGCCTTGCAGCGCTCCAGGTACTCGCCGGTGCGGGTGAGTCCCACGCAAAGCACACTTTGCGCGGGAACCCTTTGATTTCATTTGCAAGGCGGAACTGAATTCCGCCTTGCGCCAAGGTTTTGCCTCCGGCAAAACCCTTGTGCGCGCCGGAGGCGCGCCCCGCTGCGCGGGGCACCCGACACCCGTCGATGCCCTTCCGCTTCTGCGGAAGCCCGGCAGGCGATCAGGCCTTGCAGCGCTCCAGATACTCGCCGGTGCGGGTGAGTCCCACGCAAAGCACACTTTGCGCGGGAACCCTTT
>ENA-ORSX01000132-ORSX01000132.1-human-gut-metagenome-genome-assembly--contig:-NODE-132-length-92553-cov-22.653506_pt1 | contig 92553 bp, 85 predicted proteins | sample MGYA00241904_ERZ509172 | MGnify/ENA primary metagenome ERZ509172 (study PRJEB26280, sample SAMEA2338795) | human gut metagenome | biome: human gut; feature: human-associated habitat; material: faeces... | reverse complement strand
GAAACACATCCGGCAGTTTCTGCCACTATAATTCCTACAGTAAATTTACGCCGCCGAAGATAATATCCATCTCTTTTCTTTCACGATTTATTGTGTTAAAATGTCAAGCATAGATTGAATAAGCAAGGAGGGTGTCACTATGGGAATGACAATGACGCAGAAAATATTGGCTGCACATGCAGGACTTGATTCTGTTGTGGCAGGTCAGTTGATAGAGGCAAAGCTTGATGTAGTAATGGCAAATGATATTACCGGTCCGATGGCACTGCCTATTTTTAGAGAAATGGCAGAGCAGGTATTTGATCGGGAAAAGGTAGTTCTGGTGCCTGACCATTTTACGCCAAATAAGGATATCAAGTCCGCAGAAAATTCCAAAGCAATTCGGGAATTTGCCAGAGAGCATGGACTGACATGGTATTTTGAACAGGGAAAATCAGGTGTGGAACATGCGATTCTTCCGGAAGCAGGTGTGGTTGCAGCAGGAGAGTGTATTATCGGAGCAGATTCACATACATGTACATATGGAGCGTTAGGAGCATTTTCTACAGGTGTGGGAACAACAGACATTGCCACCGGAATGGCGACCGGCGAACTTTGGTTTAAAGTTCCAAGTGCGATTCGATTTGTGTTGACAGGAAAGCCGGGTCCGTATGTAAGCGGTAAGGATATTATTATTCATATCATCGGTAAAATCGGTGTAGATGGTGCGTTGTATAAATCAATGGAATTCACCGGAGAAGGGATTGCCAACTTATCTATGGATGACCGCTTTACGATGGCAAATATGGCGATCGAGGCAGGTGCAAAGAACGGGATCTTCCCGGTGGATGAGAAGGCAGAACAATATTTGAAAGAACATACAAAAAAGGAATATCAGATCTATACGGCAGATGAGGATGCGGAATATGATGAGGTCGTAGAGATTGATTTGTCAAAAGTACGTCCTACGGTTGCATTCCCACATCTTCCGGGCAATGCAAAAACCATTGACGAGATCGAGTCAATGGAGCCGATTCGGATCCAGCAGGTTGTAATTGGTTCCTGTACAAATGGCCGGATGGAAGATATGAGAAAGGCTGCTGCGATTTTGAAAGGTCATACAGTACACGAAGATGTACGCGTGATGGTGATTCCGGCAACACAGAAGATCTATAAGCAGTGTATAGCGGAAGGCTTGCTGGATATTTTTGTAGATGCAGGGTGTGCGGTAAATACTCCGAGCTGTGGTCCATGTATGGGCGGCCATATGGGAGTTATGGCAGCGGGTGAGAAGTGTGTATCAACCACAAACCGTAATTTTGTCGGCAGAATGGGGCATGTGGATTCTTTGATCTATCTTGCGTCACCGGAAGTAGCGGCGGCAAGTGCGATTGCAGGTTATATTGCAAATCCAGAGAAAGTAGGTGAACAAGCATGAAAGCGTTAGGACATGTATTTAAATATGGAGACAATGTTGATACAGATGTGATCATTCCGGCAAGATACCTGAATTCTTTTGATGCACAGGAACTTGCCAGTCATGCAATGGCAGATATTGATCCGGAGTTTGTAAACAGAGTACAACCGGGAGATTTGATTGTTGCAAATAAGAATTTCGGGTGTGGTTCTTCCAGAGAACATGCGCCGCTTTGTCTGAAAACGGCAGGAGTAAGCTGTGTGATTGCGGAAACATTTGCACGTATTTTTTATCGAAATGCGATTAATATTGGTCTTCCGATCATCGAATGTCCGGAGGCGGCAAGAGGAATTGAAGCCGGAGATGAGGTTGAGGTAGACTTTGACAGCGGAAAGATATATAATCGTACCAAGGGAACGGAATTTCAAGGACAGCCATTCCCGGAATTTATGCAAAAATTGATCGCAGCAGGCGGATTGGTCAAATATACAAACAGCAAGCGAAACGATCAAAAGTAAAAAGAAAATGAAGAGGATATCAGAATGAATTTATTGTACAAAAGCACACGAAATGCAGAGCATACAGTGACAGCATCTCAAGCAATTTTAAAAGGTTTGGCAGAAGATGGTGGATTGTTTGTTCCGGTAGAAATCCCAAAATTAGATGTGACAATGGATGAATTGAAGATGATGTCATATCAGGAGACTGCATATGCAGTGATGAAACAGTTTTTTACAGATTTTACAGAAGAAGAATTAAAGCATTGTATTAACAGTGCCTATGATTCTAAGTTCGATACAGAGGTAATAGCGCCTCTTGTAAAAGTCGGAAATACATATCATCTGGAGTTGTTCCATGGAGCAACAATTGCGTTTAAAGATATGGCGCTGTCCATTTTACCGCATTTGTTGACGACATCAGCGAAGAAAAATCATGTAAAAAATGAAATTGTAATTTTGACAGCAACTTCTGGAGATACGGGAAAAGCTGCTCTTGCCGGATTTGCAGATGTGCCGGGCACAAGAATCATTGTGTTTTATCCGAAAAACGGAGTCAGCAAAGTACAGGAACTGCAGATGGTAACACAAAAGGGTGAAAATACTTCTGTTGTGGCAATTCATGGCAATTTTGACCATGCACAGAGTGGTGTGAAGGCATTATTCGAAGATAAAGAACTGGAAAAAGAACTTGCAGAAGTAGGGTATCAGTTCTCGTCCGCAAACTCAATCAATATCGGACGTCTGGTTCCGCAGGTTGTGTATTATGTATATGCGTATGCGAAATTAGTGGAAAATGAAGAAATTACTGACGGAGAAGAAATCAACGTAACTGTTCCGACGGGGAATTTTGGAAATATTTTAGCAGCGTATTATGCAAAACAGATGGGAGTGCCGATCGCAAAGCTGATATGTGCTTCAAATGAAAATAAAGTTTTATATGACTTTTTCAAGTCTGGAAAATATGACCGTAATCGGGAATTTGTACTGACTTCTTCTCCGTCCATGGATATTTTGATTTCCAGCAACCTGGAACGGTTGATTTATGCGATTTCTGATCAGGATGCAGAGAAAGACCGTCAGTTGATGGAGGAGCTGAAAGAAACAGGTTCTTACGAGATCACAGATGCAATGATGGAAAAACTGAAAGAGTTTGAAGGTGGCTATGCGACTGAGGAAGAGACAAAGGCTGCGATTCATGACACATATGCATCAACCGGATATGTAATGGATACTCATACAGCGGTAGCTGCTCATGTGAGCAAAGTATACCGGGAGAAGAGTGGGGATCAGAGAAAAATGCTTGTTGCATCTACGGCAAGTCCGTATAAGTTTGTAGGAAGTGTAATGAGTGCGATTGATGAAAAATATCAAGGTCAGGAAGATTTTGCTCTGATCGATGAATTAGAACGTGTATCCGGAACAGAAATTCCGAATGCAATCAACGAGATTCGGAATGCAGAGATTATTCATACATTAGAGTGTGATGCAGATGCAATGAAAGAGACGGTAAAATCAATTTTGAAGGCAGAGGAGTAAGTCATGGAAGAAATGTTTGGATTTTTGAGTGTAATCGTAATCGGATGTGGAGTATATAGTCTTTACGCTTACATTCAGATGAAAAAAGGCGGGCCGATCAATGAGGCGCTTTTGCTGGGAAGAAGTTATAATGAGTATAATTGTAAGGACAAAGATGCTTTTTTGCAGAAAGCATTGCCGGCAGTGCTTGTATTTGCATTTGCCTCTCTGCTTTATGGTGTCGTTGATTTTATACATTGTTATGTTCAGCCAATAAAGACAGTGGATCTAATCTGCATGATTTTATTCTTTGCTGTATTGGTTTGGTTCCTTATCTATACAGGAAAACTTAAAAAAATCTATTTTTAATTCCTGATAAAGATAATAGTGAAATTATTAACAAAGGAGTTGCAAAAAATAGGCTAAAAACCTTGAATTTTGAAAGAAAATATAAAAAATAAGGCTCAAAATGCAAGATTCGATTTTGAATCTTGCATTTTTATATATATTTTATACAATTTTTATGATTATTAAGGAAATAAATGAATTGGGGGATGGGATATCTTTCAAGAAAAGTGTTGACTTTGGAGTTGAAGTATGTATAATGAAAATAGAATTACTATTTTAAGGAAAGAGGTTAAACAAAGATGGCAAAAATTGATTTGACAAAGTATGGTATCACTGGAACCACAGAGATTGTTTACAATCCTTCTTACGAATTGTTATTTGAAGAAGAGACAAAACCGGAACTGGAAGGTTTTGAAAAGGGACAGGAAAGTGAACTTGGCGCGGTTAACGTTATGACAGGTATCTACACAGGACGTTCTCCGAAAGATAAATTCATCGTTATGGATGAGAACTCAAAAGATACTGTATGGTGGACTTCTGACGAATATAAGAATGATAACAAACCTGCATCACAGGAAGCTTGGGATACATGTAAAGAAATTGCTTTGAAGGAACTTTCTAATAAGAGATTATTTGTAGTAGATGCATTCTGCGGAGCTAACGAAGATACACGTATGGCAATTCGTTTCATCGTAGAAGTTGCTTGGCAGGCACATTTTGTAAAGAATATGTTTATCCAGCCGACAGCAGAAGAGCTGGAGAACTTCGAGCCGGATTTCGTTGTTTACAATGCTTCCAAGGCTAAAGTCGAGAACTACAAAGAGTTGGGATTGAACTCAGAGACAGCAGCAATCTTTAACATTACAAGTCGTGAGCAGGTTATCCTGAATACATGGTATGGCGGAGAGATGAAGAAAGGTATGTTCTCTATGATGAACTACTACCTGCCACTGAAGGGAATCGCTTCTATGCACTGTTCTGCAAACACAGATCTGAACGGTGAGAATACAGCAATCTTCTTCGGACTTTCCGGAACAGGTAAGACAACACTTTCTACAGATCCAAAACGTCTCTTGATCGGTGATGACGAGCATGGTTGGGATGATAACGGAGTATTCAACTTTGAAGGTGGATGCTACGCTAAGGTTATCAACCTTGACAAAGAGTCTGAGCCAGACATTTACAATGCAATTAAGAGAAACGCTCTTCTTGAGAACGTAACTCTGGATGAGAATGGTAAGATTGACTTTGATGATAAGAGCGTGACAGAGAATACACGTGTATCTTATCCAATCGACCACATTGAAAAAATCGTACGTCCGGTATCTGCAGCTCCGGCAGCTAAGAATGTAATCTTCTTATCAGCAGATGCATTTGGAGTACTTCCTCCGGTATCTATTCTGACACCAGAGCAGACAGAATACTACTTCTTATCTGGATTTACTGCAAAACTGGCTGGTACAGAGCGTGGAATTACAGAGCCTACACCAACATTCTCTGCATGTTTCGGACAGGCATTCCTGGAATTGCATCCGACAAAATATGCAGAAGAGCTTGTTAAGAAAATGCAGGCAAATGGCGCTAAGGCTTACCTTGTAAATACAGGATGGAATGGAACAGGAAAACGTATTTCTATCAAAGATACTCGTGGTATCATTGATGCAATCCTGAATGGAGATATCTTGAATGCTCCGACTAAGAAGATTCCATACTTTAACATTGAAGTGCCGACAGAACTTCCGGGAGTTGATACAGGAATTCTTGACCCACGCGATACTTATGCAGATGCTGCAGAGTGGGAAGAGAAAGCAAAAGATCTGGCAGGAAGATTCATTAAAAACTTTGCTAAATACGAGAGCAATGAGGCAGGTAAGGCACTTGTTTCTGCAGGTCCTCAGCTGTAAGAATTAAATAAAGAGAACTTCAGAATGAAGATGAAAAAACGGATGTGTGACAAGCGCATCCGTTTTTTGACTATAGATTTCCAAAACGATTTATGATAGGAAAAGTTAGCTTGATTTTTGTATTATACCTTATATATTCGAGTAAGTTTGTATGGAAATGTTTTAAATTATAGGCCTGAAATAAAACAAACCCATAATAAAACAAACGGAATCCAATACTTCCTGTAGAAACTCATATACCGGATGGGTATAAATATTTTGCAATGAGTGGAAGAACCAGAGTGACTGTTTCTATTCGCGGAGCAGAAAAAGGAATCCTATACATTTTGACGGGTGAAAAGCGTGTTATGGGAAAGAGAGCAGTACAACTATCAAAAAATGGACAGAATACAGCACAATCATTCGGCTGGAAAGTACATGACCGTTGTAGTTTGTATATGAAGGAAGTCGAACAATAGAATTGTTGAAAGTAGGATTTGGTAGAAAGGATTTTAACAAAGATCTGTAGTTTAGCAGATAATAGCATTGCAAATAATTTCCCTTGCAAATAATTTCTGAGAGAACAGAAATGGAAAATGAGAATAAATGTATAATATAAAGAACAAAAATGAAATTAATTGCTTTGTGGAATGAGTAAAATACGATTAACAAATGAAGTATTTCTACAAGACGGAAGGAGAAGAAACAGGGAATGAAGAAAGAAGATATTAAAAATCTGATTTCACAGATGACATTGGAAGAAAAGGCCGGAATGTGTTCCGGCGCTGATTTTTGGCATCTGAAAGGCGTGGAACGTCTGGGAATCCCATCTGTTATGGTAACAGATGGACCTCACGGACTTCGAAAACAAAGTGATCAGGCAGATCACTTGGGAATCAATGAAAGTATCAAAGCAGTCTGCTTTCCGACAGGATGTGCGACTGCGTCTAGTTTCGACAGAAACTTATTGAGAAAGATTGGAGAAACAATCGGACAGGAATGTCAGGCAGAAAATGTGAGTACGATTCTCGGTCCTGCAATGAACATTAAGCGTTCTCCATTGTGTGGGCGTAACTTTGAATATTATTCGGAGGATCCTCTTGTAGCATCGGAGATGGCAGCGGCTTTGACAGAAGGAGTCCAGAGTCAGAATGTAGGGGTCAGCATGAAGCATTTTCTGGCGAATAATCAGGAAAAACGCCGTATGACGAACTCATCACAGGTAGATGAGCGTACACTTCGGGAAATCTATCTGGCGGCGTTTGAGGGAGCTGTAAAGCAGGCAAAACCGTGGACAGTTATGAATTCTTATAACCGTATCAATGGAACTTATGTTGGAGAAAGCAAAGAATATCTGACAGATATTCTTCGTGATGAGTGGAAATTTGATGGATATGTCATGTCTGACTGGGGCGCAGTCAATGACCGTGTAGAGGCGTTAAAAGCCGGTATGGAACTGGAAATGCCTTCCTCCGGAGGAATTAATGATGCATTGATTGTGAAGGCCGTTCGGGACGGTAGTCTGGATGAGGCAGTTGTAGATCGGGCATGTGAGAGAATCTTGAATATTATTTACAGATTTACGGAAAACCGTCGGCAGGATGTGAGCTTTGATTATGAGAAAGATCACGAATTGGCCGCAGAGGCAGAAAGCGAATGTATCGTTCTTTTGAAAAATGAGGATGAAGTTCTTCCTCTGGCAAAGGATAAGAAGGTTGCTTTTATTGGAAAATATGCAGAGACCCCGAGATATCAGGGCGGCGGCAGTTCACATATTAATAGCTGGAAAGTCGAGTCTGCACTTGAGGCGGTTAAGGATATGGCGGAAGTAGCTTATGCAAATGGATTTGATGATACTGTCGATGAAGTCAATGAGGAATTACAAAAAGAAGCAGTGCGTATCGCAGAGGAAGCCGAGGTGGCAGTTATTTTCGCAGGACTTCCGGATGCATTTGAATCAGAGGGATATGACAGAAAGCATTTGAATCTTCCGAACTGTCAGAATGAGTTGATTGAAAAGATCTGTAAAGTACAGAAGAACACCATTGTTGTCCTTCACAATGGATCACCGGTAGTTATGCCGTGGAAGGATCAGGTAAAGGGAATTGTGGAGGCATACTTAGGCGGTCAGGCAGTCGGCAAAGCTGTAGTCAATATTCTTTATGGAAAGGCAAATCCAAGCGGAAGACTTGCGGAGACATTCCCACTTCGACTGGAAGATACTCCATGTTATCTGACTTACGGAAAAGGTGTGGATGAAGCTATTTACAGTGAAGGTGTTTTTGTAGGTTATCGTTACTATACAAGTAAGAAACAGGATGTGTTATTCCCATTTGGTTACGGCCTTTCCTATACAAAATTTGCATACAGTAATCTGAAGCTTGACAGAACACAAATGACAGATGCGGAGGCTCTCACGGTTTCTGTAGATGTTGAAAATACTGGGAACTATGCCGGTAAAGAAGTTGTTCAGATTTATGTGGCTCCGAGTGAGACAGAGGTGTCCCGTCCGGTAAAAGAATTAAGAGCTTTCGATAAAATCGAGCTTGCTCCGGGAGAAAAGAAGACGGTAACCTTTGAATTGGATGCGAGGGCGTTTGCATATTGGAATACGGAAATTCATGACTGGTTTGTAGAAAGTGGCAGCTATGATGTCCAAGTCGGCAAGAATGCAGACGAAGTATTATTACATGCATCCGTTCAAGTAGAAGGTACAAAAAAGATTAAGAAAACTTACACGTTGAATACCTGTATGGGTGAATTGATGAGGGATGAAAAAGCGCAGGCAGTACTCAGTCAGATGATGGGTGGCAACCAACAGGCGATGGAGATGGCAGAGGCAAATAAAGAAGATCCATCAGGCGCTGTGAATTCTGAAATGATGGCAGCAATGATGAATGATATGCCTCTGCGTCAGTTGTTGAGTTTTGTACCGGGAATGACAATAGAAGTACTGGAACAGATTCTGACCGCGGTAAATCAATAGTTATCGATATAATCAAGATAAGTATAAGAAAGAAGAAAGAAGAAAGAGAGAAAAAGAGATGGCAAAAGCATTGGGAAAAGATAAGTTTGGTGTACAGAGGACGATGCGCAGAAGAGATTTTTTGGGAGACTCACTGGGACAATTCGCATTGAACGCAATGAGTGGATTGATCGGACAGATGACCTATTTTTATACCGATAAGGTAGGTATGGCAGCAGGCGCAGTAGCTACAGTTCTGATGATCTGTAAGATTGTCGATGCCTTTACAGATTTGATCATGGGGAATATCGTAGATCATACAAAACCTGGAAAAGAAAAATACAGACCATGGCTTTTGAAAGCAGGTATTCCGGCAGGTATTCTTACCTTATTGATGTTTACAGTGCCGAAGGGAAGTTCTGGATTACAGGTTGGATACTTGTTGATCACAAACCTGTTATTTACAGCAGTTGCTTACACAGCAGTATGCATACCTTACTCTTCTTTATGATTGTACGGACAAACAGCCAGGAAGAGCGAGGAAGAATGGGTACATGGCGTGCAGCGGCGGGATATGTATCCGGTATGATCATTGCAGTTGCAATCATCCCGATTACGAATATGCTGGGTGGAACACAGAGCGCATGGATCAAATTTGGAGCAATTGCAGGAGCTCTTGTAATTTTAGCATTTTTGATTTGCTATTTGACAAGTAAAGAAACAATACAAGGGGAAACAGAAGTACAGGAAACGGAAGAGGAAGAAGCAGTTCCTTTTAAAGAGGCTATTACAAAATTATTTCATAATAAATATTGGGTTATGATTCTGGTTATGAGTTTTGTAACAAATGTTCTGTATGGAATCAATGGAGCTTCTGGGGCATATTATGCAAAATGGATCTATGGAAATGATAATTTGATGGGAATTATGGGGGCAGTTGGATTAATTCCTACTCTAATAGGATTTATAAGTGTAGGTCCTATGATCAAGCATTTGGGTGTTACAAAAACTCTTACAGTTTCATTTGCACTTGGAACTGTTTCGACTATCGCAAGAATTATTAATCCATACAATTTTGTATTTAACTTAGGGATGGGCTGTATTGGTACATTTGCAAATATTCCTATGATGTGTTTAATGGGAGTTTTGACGGCGATGTCTATTGATTATAATGAATATAAATATGGCAAAAAGATGGTTGCCTCAGCGCAGGCCGCATCTAGTTTTGGATGTAAAGTGGGAAGTGGTATCGGAGCATCTGTTATTGGATGGTGTTTGTCATTGGCAGCATATGATGCAACTATGACGGTTGCAACAGAGGCTACAAAACAGGCGATTTTTGCATTTTCCATTTATATTCCGGCAGTAATGTTTGCAATTTTGTTTGTGATGAGTATGAAATTTGATCTGGAGAAGAGACTGCCTCAATTGAGAGAAGAAATCGCAAAGCGTAAAGCACAGAAAAAAGCATAAAGGAATAATACAGTTTAGTCGAATGTATTAGAAGCATAGAGCTACTGAATAGTTATTACATAAAAACGGCAGAGCGGGAAAAGGGAAATCCGGCTCTGCCGTAAAATATATCAAGCATCTGTGAACTAGCGTTCGTTCTCTAGCAATCCTCGTCCATACAGTTCCGGTTGTTTACGGAATTGAAGGGGAGTGATATGATATTGTTTTTTAAATGCTGTCTGGAAATGGCTCTGGCTGGAAAAACACAGATAATTGCTGATAACGCTAAGTGGCTTATCTGTAAATTGCAGCAGGTGTTTCCCCTCTTCCAGTTTACAACGCAGGATAAACGCACTAATTGTGAAGCCTAGCTGTTCTTTAAAATATGTGGAAAAATAGGAACGGCTGAAGCCTACATGGTTGGCAACATCTGCGACTGTAATCGGACAGTTGATATGTTGAAGAACATAGTGGATTGCCTGCTGTAGAGCTTCGTCAGAGGTACTGGGAATCAATTTTTCTTTTACTTTTTGTGCAAAAGCAAGAAGCATTTGGAAATTCAAATTTTGAACAGCAGAAGGTGTATTGAGGTTTTCTGCTGTCTGAATGTATAAGTCGGACATTTGAAATGCGTTGTCAGCATCTACACCACTGGAAATTGCACAGCGTGTTGCCAGTGCAGTCATGATAATATGCAGATTTTTAATTTGACGAAGCTGGTTTGGCGCAATTGTACCGGGATGCGTAACAGAGGATTGTAACGTCAGATTTTTTAATCCGTTCACATCTCCTGACTCGACTAAATGAAGTATCATCGATTCGATTTCCAAAGAATTGTTGTGCTGAAAATTTTCTTTTTGTTGATAGATGGATTCCGTATGTTTTTCAATTTGTTCAGAAGAGTCTGAAATTTTGTCGGATTCCCAAAGGTCAAAATGAGAACGCACTTCGTGGTTCAGAAAATAGTTAAAAATGGAAGCTTTTGATAAAAGCCCACTTAAAGCAATCGGCGGGATGAGGTGGAAAAAGTTTTTGAATTCTGTGCGTTTTTCTGGTACAACTACATAGTCTGCATACATGGCATGAAAATCAGTGTCGGTAAACGGAATATAATTTGCAGGACCTAAGACAATGCGAAATTCCGGTAAATCGTTCGATTTTACGGCAACAAAATAAGCACCATAAGGAGTGGAAATATGTGTAATAGAGTCAGTCATATTCCCGAACTTTTCAATGTAATGTTTTGGTGGACAGGTGTAGGAGGATTGTTCCGGGAATGCCTGTATCAAGGAGTTCCCTTGATATATGTAAATTGGGATACCGGAATCTAGATTGTTTAAATGACAAAAGTCTTTGATATCTTGTAAGGAAATCATTTTTCTCTCCATCTTGATAGTAAATGTAAATTTAGTGCATTGTATTAAGTTACAGTTAAATTATATAAGAAATCGAACAAATCTACAATAAAAAATAAATAACAACAGGAGGAGATATAACATGAAACTTTATGATTTGAGAACAGAATACAGAGTAAATCCAATTGGAATCGCAGAGAAACATCCACGTTTTTCATGGAAGCTAGAATCAGAAGAAAAGGATACAGTACAGCAATCCTATCATATTGTGGTAAAGAATGGTGCGGATATAGTATGGGAAACAAAAGCAGAGAGTGAAGAGTCTGTATTGATTCCTTATGCGGGAAAAGCATTGGAAGATGAGACTTCTTATGGCGTGATAGTAGAAGTGACAGATAATCATGGGAATACAGCAGTTGGAGAAATGTCTTTTGAGACAGGGATTCTTGAAGTGGAGACATTTCAAGCAAAAATGATCACACATGATTTCCCGGAGAAAGAGACAGCATGTCCAGTTTTTTCAAAGATATTTTCAGTAAAAGGTAAAGTAAAAAAAGCAAGAATTTATGCTACATCCAGAGGCGTCTATGAGGCATATTTGAATGGAAATCGAATTGGAGAAGATCGAATGACACCGGGCTGGACAAGTTATCATCATCGTTTGCAGTACCAGATTTATGATATTACTCAAATGCTCCAAGAAGAAAATGAAATTGAAATGATAATAGGAAATGGCTGGTACAAAGGTATTTTCGGATTTATGCTAACACCGAATATTTATGGTGACAGAGTTGGGACATTTGCAGAGATACATATTGAATATGAAGATGGAAGCAGAGAGGTTATCTGTACGGATGAGTCATGGAAAGTTAGGACAAGCGATGTTCGTTACAGTGAGATTTACATGGGGGAAACGATTGATACGACTGTAGGTGAGAATGGGAACAGTGGGGATTCTGTAATCAGACAGGGAAAGGTTTTCTGTGTGGAATTTGATAAAAAAACTTTGACTGCGCAGGAAAACGAACCGGTGCGTATTACTGAAAGGATTCCGGCAAAGGAACTTGTCGTGACTGCAAAAGGTGAAAAACTGGTGGATTTCGGACAGAATCTGACCGGAGTTGTAGAAGTGAAAGTGCATGGAAGAAAAGGGCAGAAGATTGTCATTCGTCATGCAGAAGTGTTGGATAAGGATGGAAACTTTTATCCGGAAACATTGCGTCAGGCAAAATCAGAAGATACTTATATTTGTAATGGTGAGGAACAAACATTCCTGCCACATTTTACATTCCATGGCTTCCGATATATTTGTGTGGAGGGCCTGGATGATTTGTCATTGGAACAGTTTACTGCATGTGTGATGCATTCGGATATGGAAAAGTCAGGAGATTTTCATTGCTCTAATCCAAAAGTAAATCAATTACAAAACAATATTGCGTGGGGACAGCGGGGCAATTTCCTCGATATTCCGACGGATTGTCCGCAGCGAGATGAGCGGCTGGGGTGGACAGGAGATGCACAGATTTTCTCATGGACGGCTGCTTTCAACCGGAATACAGCATTGTTCTTTCGGAAATGGATGAGGGATGTGTCAGCAGAATCCTCGTTGGAAAAGGGAGTGCCTCATGTTGTGCCAGATATTCTCGGACAGTACAGTTCTTCTGCATGGAGTGATGTGGCTGTTATCGTGCCTTGGGTTGTATATCAGACTTATGGCGATAAAGGAATTTTGAAAGAAAACTGGAAATGTATGCATGAATGGGTGGATTATATTCAAAGTCAATGTGGGGCAAATGGGCTCTGGCAGACCGGATTTCAATATGGTGACTGGTTGGCATTGGATAAAGAGGAAAGTGCAGACAGAACTGGCGCTACAGATAAATATATGATTGCAAATGCGTATTATTTATATGTGACAGACTTGGTAAAAAAGACCGCAGGGGTGCTTGAGAAATTAGAAGAAGAGAAGAAGTATCAGATGTTATATGATACAACACTGGAAGCATTTCGTCAGGAATACTATACAAATACCGGACGAATTGTCAGTGAGACGCAAACGGGAGCGATTTTATCTTTATATTTCAACTTGGCGAGAGAAAAAGATAGAGATCGCATTTTGCAGACTTTGAAAACAAATATTGAAAATCATAAAAATCATCTTGCAACTGGATTTGTAGGAACACCATATTTGTGTCATGCGTTATCCGAAAACGGAGAACATGAACTGGCTGGAACTATCTTTATGAAGGAAGATTATCCGTCATGGCTCTATGCGGTGAACATGGGTGCAACAACCATTTGGGAGAGATGGAATTCTATTATGCCGGATGGTAGTTTTGATGTTTCGGGAATGAATTCGTTGAATCATTACGCGTATGGTTCCATTGGGGATTGGATGTATCGAAAAGTTGCGGGGGTAAGTCAGTTAATACCAGGATATAAAAAGTTTAAAGTACAGCCGATGTTTGTGAAAGGAATTGAAGAAGCCGAGGTTGAATTTGAGTCAGTTTATGGGAGAATTGAAAGTAAATGGAGTTGCAAAGACGGAAGAATCCGGGGCTTTGTGAGAGTTCCTGCAAATACAACAGCAGAGATTTATTTCCCGGAGAAAGAAAAGGTAATTACCGTTGGCTCTGGTATATATAAATATGAATACGAAACCACAACGAATCTGGCATATGAACGGTTCAGTATGGACAGTACATTAGGAGATATTTTAGCGCAGCCGTTAGCGGTGGAATTGTTCAACCAGATGGTTCCGGGCATATTGGATAATCCAATGCTTGCTATGGCGAAGCAGATGACATTGTCAGAGATGCTTGGTGCGGCTCCGGAGGCAAGACCGTTGTATGAGGCGGTGGTAAAAGCGCTGAACGAGGCAGAGAAGACAGAGGCAAGAGAAATAAATTAAAGAAAGATTAGGAGATGAAACAATGATATCAGAAAAACATCTTTTATGGGAAACATCCGAATATAACTATCCGGCGGCATTTGGATTCATTCCCAATATTGTCAGCTATCTGCACGAGGATGCTGAAAAAAGACCATGTATGGTAGTGGTACCGGGTGGTGGATATCGTGTGGTATCACCGACAGAAGGGGAACTTGTAGCTCTGGAATTTTACAACAAAGGGTATAATGCATTTGTATGCACTTATACAGTGGACTTATGCGGAATTGAACCGCTCAAGGAACAGCCGATGCGGGATTTGTCCAGAGCAATCCGTTATATTCGTGCCAACAGTGAGGGATTTCATGTTAAAAAAGACCAATTGACTGTCTGTGGATTCTCAGCAGGAGGGCATTTGTGTGGAAGTGTTTGTGTACACTATAAAGATGTGAAAGATGAAAATCCAAAGTATGCAGATGTTTCCAACAGACCGGATTCTGCAATTCTTTCTTATCCGGTGATCACTTCCGGAGAAAGTGCACATCGTGGTTCTTTTGAAGCTTTGTTTGGGACTGAAGCCACAGAGGAGCAGCTATGCTATATGTCATTAGAAAAGCATGTAACACCGGATACTCCTCCTTGTTTTTTGTGGCAGACGGTGACAGACGAGACAGTTCCTGTAGAAAACAGTTACCTGTTTGCGGAAGCTTGCAAAGCGAACAAGGTTCCGTATGCACATCATGTTTTTTCAAAAGGAAAGCATGGGTTATCTCTGGCAAATGAAGATTGGGCAAGTGGAAATTTTAGAGGACAGTATACAATGGAACAAATTAAATGTCTACTAGAAGCTGCTGAAAAAAGAAGACTTCCACTTCCGAAGGAGGCAACAGAGCAGATTAAAAGGATATTTGGAATAAGTGAAAACATTAAAAAAAAGCCACAGGATACTCCGCGTATTGGCGAGCCGTCGGAAGAAGTTTCGGTTTGGCCATTACTAGCGGATATGTGGCTGAAATCAATGGAGTAATTCCTATTTTGGGTTCGCTCTGGTTTTTAACAAAGTGTTTATATCATATGTTTGTGCAAGGTGAATCCTCGTCCTTTTACCTCGCTGACTTGACTGATGACCATAAAGGCTTTTGGGTCGATATCCATAATTAGTTGATTTAATTTCGGCAATTCACGATTAGAAATAACTGTCATTACAAGAAATCCCTTTTTATGAAGGTAGCCGGATTCTGTTCGGTACAGCGTAGTTCCGCGATCCAATTTCTGATGAATCATGGAATTGATTTCTTCATATTTATCACTCATGATTTTGACCTGCATCTGGTTTTTACCAAGTAATAGAACCTTGTCCACGAGGACAGTATAAATCATAATAAGTAAAATGCCATATAAACTCTTTTCTGTATCTCTGAAAAACATCTGGCCGATTAAGATTAAGAAATCGAAAGCATATAATCCAACAGATACCGGAAGTCCGAATTTCTTATTTAAAATCAATGGCGGAATATCCATACCACCGGTAGAAGCTCCGGCTCTGATTACCATGCCGACACCAACTCCAATGGATACTGCTGCAAATATAGTGCAAAGCATGGGATCATCAGTTAATGTTTGAATCCATTCGATTTTTTGCAGGATTCCCAGAATGATTGGAAAATAAAAGGTACTGATTAAAGAAGTCAGGGCAAATGATTTTCCAAGAATCAAAATTGCTAAAATAAACATAATCGTGTTAAAGATAGCGGCGAATAATTCGATGGGAACGCCAAAGTAATGATTCATAATCAAGCCCAATCCGGTTGTACCTCCGGTAATCAATCCGGTTGGCAGGACAAAGGCAACAATACCACAGCAATAGATGGTATTTCCCAATAATACGAAAAAAAGTTTTTTAAAATTAAAGATATTTTTAAATTCCTTTTTTAAATCAGCAGCCATATAGTATACCTCTCTTTTGTATTTTATGACATCATAAGTGTGATACTTTAATTGGATGAAATCCTTTAAAACGCAAGAAAAACAGGTATGAAACCTGTTTTTCCCTTGCTTAAAACAGTATATCATTTTTTCTAAAAAGCGCAAGTATTTCTATGAAAATATCGTGCAATTTTGCATTAGATATGATATAGTTACAGTTATACTTTGTCGAAACTATGGGGGGATCAACAGATAGATTTTTACAAAAGGAGTCTTATTTTATGAAAATGAATGAACTGGGACTGGTTTATTTCAGTCCAACTGGAACAACAAGAAAGGTGATTATGGAGGCTGCAAGAAATATTGATTTGAAATCCATTTCTTATGACCTTTCTATTCATAAAGAAAAGAAACCATCCATGCAATTTAAAAAGAATGATTTTGTACTTTTTGGAATCCCGGTATATGGTGGCCGTGTCCCGGCGACTTTTTTGGAGTATTTTGAAAATTTGCGGGGAGATAATACTCCAGCAGCGTTGATTGCTACATATGGATGTCGGGAGTATGAAGATGCTCTTTTAGAGTTGAAAAATGAGGTGGAAAGCAGAGGGTTTCATGTGATTGGTGCCGGTGCATTTCCGGTACAGCATTCCATTGTGCGCCAGATAGGAATGAGCCGTCCGAATAAGGCGGATTTGAAAATAATCGCAGATTTTGGAATTCAATTGAATCGAAAACTGAAGAATACAGAGGATTTCAGTGAAATACAGATTCAAGTTCCGGGAAATACACCATATAAAAAGTATAGAACAGCGCCACTTGTGCCGAAGGCAGATGTAAGTTTGTGTACAGAGTGTAAAGCATGTGCAAAGGCATGTCCTGCCGGTGCAATTTCTTTGGAAGACCCGAAGAAGACCGATAAGAAAAAATGTATTTCTTGTATGAAGTGTGTATATTCTTGTAAACAGAAGGCGCGCTATGTCAGCAAGATGAAGATGAATGCAATTCAGAAAAAATTAGAAAAGGTTTGTAAGAGTGATAAAGAAGCAGAATTTTTTGTATAGTTTATAGTTGTATATACAATGAAATGTTTCAGAGATGAGAAAAAAATATAAAAGTGTGGATAGGAATTTGCGATGAATCTCCAGTTGCAGAGCTGGCTATACAAGAGTGGTTAGAAAGAGGAAAATTTCTAAAGTTTAACAGTTGTAAAATTCATGTTAATAGGTTATAATACTTACAGGAAATAACCTGAGATGTTCGATACCCCTGTTATTTTGAACCTACATTACTTTAAACGGGATTCTTATATCTCTGTAATATGTCAAGCCGTCATTTATGCAGCGGAAGGCAGAAAAGCAGATGCGGTTACCCACCTAGCGGTTGCTAGGAGTCAAAATACAGGGAACGGCATTTTGGGCTATACGAAAGAAAAGAGGCAGTTGCTTATGCAGCTGCCTTTTATCAAGTCTTGTTGAAGAATTATAACGGATATGCTATGATAGGAAAACAAAATAAAGTGGATAAATATTGTGACAAAACGGAGTGGGAATATGGAATCTGGAAAGCAGTTAAAGCGAAAAGTGGATAAATTGATGCGGATTGTAAGTTCCCATCATACAGGAGCGTATGCAGCACAGGCGGCATACTTTTTTGTGTTGTCATTGATCCCGATTCTATTACTTCTTATGGCATTGGTGCAGTATACACCTGTTACAATGTTGGATGTACAGGAAGCGGTGATGCAGGTTTTTCCGTCTTCTGTGGAAGCGTTGGTTCGTTCGTTGGTGGCACAGGCGTATGCACAGTCGGGCTCTATGATTTCTATTTCTATCCTGGTAGTATTGTGGTCAGCGGGAAAGGGCGTGCTTTCTGTGACATCGGGGTTGAACTGTGCATATGAGAATAAAGAAACGCGTAACTATTTGTATCTGCGTATTCGGGCAACCTTTTATACTGTAATTTTTATTTTGGCTATTATGCTGTCCCTACTTTTATCAGTATTTGGAAATAGTATCAGTGCAATTGTCAATGAGTATATTCCATTGATGCGCCAAGTGATGGATATTGTCATCCAGATTCGGACGGTGGTAACCTTCTTTGTATTGACAGCTTTTTGGGATGTTGTCTATCGTTTTTTACCAAACCGAAGAAATGGAGCAAAGACGACCTGGCGTCATCAACTTCCGGGAGCGGTTTTTACAGCTTGCGGCTGGCAGTTGATTTCTTTTTTGTTTTCCATTTATCTGGATATTTTTAGAGGGTTTTCCAGTATGTATGGGAGCATGACGACGCTGATCCTGATTATGCTGTGGCTGTATATGTGCATGTATGTAATTTTGCTTGGTGGGGAAATTAATGCATTGTTGGATAAGTATTATTTTAAATAAATCTTGACATTCTTTTTTCGTGTGATAGAATAAAGAAGTATATCTGAGATACATAATCTCAATAGATAGAATTAAGAAGAAAAGCGATGATCGTGTTCAGTAGCGAATCATTTTCTAGCAGAGAGAGAGAATCACCGGCTGAAAGTTCTCTTTAGTTCAGATGATAAGCGAATTTCCCACGTTAGCTGCATTTTTGAAGGATAGTTATGTAGAGTAGAGAATGCCGTAGATTGCACGTTACGCAAGACTGGAGTGTCCATAGTGAATGCTGTGGGAACTAGGGTGGTACCGCGAATATGACTTCGTCCCTTGTTGGGATGGAGTTTTTTTATTTAAAAATGAGAGGAGAAGCAGAATGAAAGAAAAACTGGAACAAATCAAAAAGGATGCGCTTGCATTGATTCAGGCTTCTGATGTGCCTGAAAAATTGAATGATGTGCGTGTAAAATATCTTGGAAAAAAAGGTGAACTGACAGCTGTTTTAAAAGGAATGAAAGATGTGGCTGCGGAAGAACGTCCGAAGGTTGGACAGCTTGTGAATGAGACAAGAGCGGTTATAGAAGCTGCATTGGAAGAGTCTAAAACAAAGATGGAAAAAGCGATTCGTGAAGAAAAGCTGAAAAAAGAAGTCATTGATGTTACCTTGCCATCAAAGAAAAATAATGTAGGCCACAGACATCCGAATACAATTGCGCTGGAAGAAGTAGAGAGAATCTTTATAGGAATGGGATATGAAGTAGTAGAGGGACCGGAAGTAGAATACGATCTCTATAATTTTGAAAAGCTGAATATTCCGGCAGACCATCCGGCAAAGGATGAGCAGGATACATTCTATATTAACAAAGACATCGTTCTTCGTACACAGACTTCACCGGTACAGGCTCGTGTGATGGAGCAGGGCAAGCTCCCGATCCGTATGATTGCGCCGGGAAGAGTGTTCCGTTCAGACGAAGTGGATGCAACACATTCTCCTTCTTTCCATCAGATTGAAGGTCTTGTGATTGATAAAAATGTTTCTTTTGCAGATTTGAAAGGTACTTTGGAAGTGTTTGCAAAAGAATTGTTCGGACCAGAAACAAAAACGAAGTTCCGTCCGCATCATTTCCCATTTACAGAGCCAAGTGCAGAGGTAGATGTAAGCTGCTTTAAGTGTGGCGGAAAAGGATGTCGTTTCTGTAAAGGTTCTGGCTGGATTGAGATTCTTGGATGTGGAATGGTTCATCCTCATGTATTGGAAATGTGTGGAATTGATCCGGAAGAATATACAGGTTTTGCCTTCGGAGTAGGTCTGGAGCGAATTGCACTTTTGAAATATGAAATTGATGATATGCGTCTGTTGTATGAAAATGACATCAGATTCTTAAAACAGTTCTAGCGAGCACAATAAACAAGGAAGCGCGAACACAGTGAGCATTTACTTGTTAGTGCGAGCGGCACGAAAGAATTGGAGAGCATCACAAAGTGATGCGGCTGCTGCGTATGCAGCGAGATTCTTGAGTATTTGGAAATATTATATAAAAAGCGAGGAAAAGGAAAATGAATACTTCATTATCATGGGTAAAAGCGTATGTCCCTGATTTGGATGTGACAGCGCAGGAATATACAGATGCAATGACATTGTCAGGAACAAAGGTAGAAGGCTTTGAAGAGCTGGATGCAGACTTGGAAAAAATCGTCATTGGACAGATTGATAAGATTGAAAAACATCCGGATGCGGATAAGCTGGTTGTTTGTCAGGTCAATGTTGGAACAGAGAGCGTGCAGATTGTAACCGGTGCAAAGAATGTATTTGAAGGCGCTAAAGTTCCGGTTGTGTTAGACGGTGGACGTGTAGCAGGCGGACATGAGCCGGGGCAGCGGGTTCCGGGAGGAATCAAGATTAAAAAAGGAAAACTTCGCGGAGTGGAAAGTTATGGAATGATGTGTTCCATTGAGGAGCTTGGTTCTGATACAAATATGTATCCGGAGGCGCCGGAAAATGGAATCTATATCTTCCCGGAAGATGCAGAAGTAGGCGGAGATGCCATCAAAGCATTGGGAAGAGATGATGTTGTCTTTGAATATGAAGTTACATCAAATAGAGTAGATTGCTACAGCGTGATCGGAATTGCCCGCGAAGCAGCGGCAACATTTGATAAGGAGTTTGTACCTCCGGTTGTGACTGAAACAGGAAATGATGAAGATGTAAATGATTATGTAAAAGTTTCAGTTGAAAATACAGATTTGTGTTCACGTTATTGTGCAAGGGTTGTAAAAAATATTAAGATTGGACCATCTCCGGTCTGGATGCAGAGAAGACTGGCATCTGTTGGTATTCGTCCAATTAACAATCTGGTCGATATTACAAATTATGTCATGGAAGAGTATGGTCAGCCGATGCATGCCTATGATTTAGATCTTGTTTCAGGACATGAGATTATTGTAAAAAATGCAAAAGACGGAGATACGTTTGTTACATTAGACGGACAGGAGCGAAAACTGGATCAAGATGTGCTGATGATCTGTGACGGAGAAAAAGCGATTGGAATTGCCGGAATTATGGGCGGAGAAAATTCCATGATTACAGATGATGTGAAAACAATGTTGTTTGAAGCCGCATGTTTTGATGGGGTAAATATCCGAAAGTCCAGCAAGCGTGTTGGACTTCGAACAGATGCATCCGGTAAATTTGAGAAGGGACTGGATCCGAACAATGCAAAAGCTGCAATTGATCGTGCTTGTCAGCTGATAGAGGAATTGGGAGCCGGTGAAGTTGTTGGCGGAACAGTAGATGTGTATAGCAAGGTAAAAGAACCAGTTCGTGTACCGTTTGATGCAGGGAAGATCAATGCAATGCTTGGAACAGAGATTTCTGAAGAGCAGATGCTTGCTTATTTCAAGAAAATTGAACTGGATTACGATGCAGAAACAAAGGAAGTAATTGCACCGACATTCCGTCATGATTTATTCCGTCTTTCTGATTTGGCTGAGGAAGTAGCCAGATTTTACGGATATGATAATATTCCGACTACACTTCCGAGTGGAGAGGCAACTGCCGGAAAGATGACATTTAAGTTGAGAATTGAACAGATTGCAAGAGATATCGCAGAATTTTGTGGATTTAGCCAGGGAATGACCTATTCGTTTGAAAGTCCAAAAGTATTTGATAAGCTTTTGCTCCCAGTTGATTCGGAACTGCGTCGTACAGTAGACATTATGAATCCACTGGGTGAGGATTATAGTGTGATGAGAACGACATCCCTTCATGGAATGCTGACTTCTCTTGCGACAAACTATAATCGAAGAAATAAAGATGTTAGATTGTATGAATTGGGAAATATTTATTTGCCAAAACAGCTCCCATTAACAGAACTTCCGGAAGAGCGTATGCAGTTTACACTTGGAATGTATGGAGAAGGAGACTTCTTCACTATGAAGGGTGTAATTGAAGAATTCTTTGAAAAAATCGGAATGAGCGGAAAAGAAAAGTATGATCCGAATGCCGGTAAGCCATATCTGCATCCGGGACGTCAGGCAAATATTCTTTATGATGGAAATGTAGTCGGATATCTGGGTGAGGTACATCCTGAAGTTGCAGATACTTATGGAATCGGAGAACAAGCATATATTGCGGTGATTGATATGCCTGCAATTATGGAATACGCAACTTTCGATAGAAAATATACTGGAATTGCAAAATATCCGGCTGTAACTCGTGACATCAGTATGGTAGTTCCAAAGGAGATTCTGGTTGGACAGATTGAAGAAGTCATTGCTGCAAAAGGTGGAAAACATCTGGAAAGTTATGCATTGTTTGACTTGTATGAAGGTGCACAGATCAAAGAGGGATTTAAGTCAGTTGCATATTCTATCGTGTTCCGGGCAATGGACAAAACACTGGAAGATGCAGAGGTAACTGCAGCAATGGAACGTATCCTGAATGCATTGGAAGGTATGGGAATCGAGCTGCGTAAATAAGAGAGGACGAAAACATTGAAAACAAGTGATTTTTATTATGATCTTCCGGAGGAGTTAATCGCACAGGATCCTCTGGAAGACCGTTCCTCTTCACGCCTGCTTGTTCTGAATAAGAAAACAGGAGAAAGGGAACATCGTGTATTTAAAGATATTATCGAGTATTTGAAACCGGGAGATTGTCTTGTGATCAATGATACCAAGGTGATTCCGGCTCGTTTGATCGGAGAACGTGTGGGGACCGGTGCTAAGATTGAAGTACTTTTGCTGAAACGAAAAGAGAATGACGTCTGGGAAACGCTTGTGAAACCGGGAAGGAAAATGAAAGTCGGTGCACGGGTGAGTTTTGGGAATGGCTTATTGATCGGGGAAGTAATCGATGTGGTTGAAGAAGGAAACCGTTTGATTCAGTTCCATTATGAGGGAATCTTTGAAGAGGTACTGGATCAATTGGGGCAGATGCCGCTGCCACCGTATATTACACACCAGCTGCAGGATCGAAATCGGTATAATACAGTATATGCGACGCATGAAGGATCAGCAGCAGCGCCAACAGCCGGATTGCATTTCACACCGGAACTGTTGGAAGAGATTCAGAAAAAAGGGGTAGAGATTGCCAGAGTAACTTTGCATGTGGGCTTGGGGACATTCCGACCGGTGAAGGTGGAAGATGTGACAGAGCATCATATGCATTCTGAATTTTATCAGATTGAAGAAGAGGCGGCAGAGAAGATTAATCGTGCGAAGGAAAACGGAGGACGAGTAATCTGTGTTGGAACGACAAGTTGTCGTACGATTGAATCAGCAGCCGATGAAAATGGTCATTTGAAAGCATGCAGTGGCTGGACAGAGATTTTTATTTATCCGGGATATCAATTCAAAGTATTGGATTGTCTGATTACGAATTTTCATTTGCCGGAGTCCACGTTGATTATGCTGATATCTGCACTGGCAGGTCGAGAACATGTTTTGGCAGCTTATGAAGAGGCTGTAAAAGAAAGATATCGGTTTTTCTCATTTGGGGATGCGATGTTTATTGAATAGCAATGATGCAGGTCAAAAAGGAGAGGAACTTTTTTGACCTGTTTTTTATTGTCATGCATGCGATAAAACAGTCCAGTGGACAGTTTTAAGTGTGATAAATGATAAATTTCGTGATAAAATAGAAATGATATTATACAGTTGAGGAGAATCTATATGAAAGTAATCGATATGCACTGCGATACTATAAGTGAACTTCAGAATGCTGGAATGCATCAGAATCTTAATAAGAATGAACTATGTGTGGATTTGGAGCGGTTACGGGAAAGCGGAACATGGATACAGTATTTTGCATGTTTTACAGATGCGGGAAAATATTCTTCCGGTGGGGGATATGGGGAGAAGTTTTCGCCTGAAGTGTGGGAAAAAGCGTGGACAGAAGTTATAATGTTGTTAGATTCTTTGAAAGGGGAAGAATCGGAACAGTTTCAGGTTTTCCATACCCGAAAGGAAGCAGAACAGTGCAAGCGTATGGTGTATGGTCTGGCAACGGTGGAAGAAGGCGGTGTGCTGAATGGAAAGATGGAGCGGTTGGAACAATTATACGAAAGGGATGTTCGTTTAATTACTTTGACATGGAATTATGAGAATTGCATCGGATTTCCGAACAGCAGGGAACGAGCGGTGATGGAACGTGGTTTGAAACCTTTTGGAATCGATGTAATTGAGCAGATGAATGAACGGAAAATGCTGATCGATGTCTCTCATTTATCGGACGGCGGTTTCTGGGATTGTATTCATCATAGCAAGACTCCGGTGATAGCATCTCATTCCAATGCCAGGGTGTTGTGTCAGCATTCGAGAAATTTATCTGATGAGATGCTCCGGGCATTGTCAGAAAAGGGCGGTGTTGCCGGGCTGAACTTTTATCCGTTTTTTTTAAAGACAGATGGTCAGGTGATTGTTGCGGACATAGCCCGGCATGCCAAATATATGATAGAAACAGCAGGGGAAGACGTGGTTGCCATTGGAACGGATTTTGATGGATTTGAAACTGATATCCAAGAGGGATATATTTCCCATGTGGGACAGATGGAACTGGTATGGGATGCGTGCAAAGCGGCAGGAATTACAGAACGTCAACTGGATAAGATATGCTGGAAGAATGCATGGCGCGTGATGGATGAAGTGTTGGAATAATATAAAAGAGGAGTTAAAAGAGAACATATGAAACATTTTAAACATGAGTATACAATGGCTGCGCAATTATCTGTTAATCCATTGGGGGAAGTGAATGGATTTCCGGTACGACCGGGGTTGTTTGATGTGAATGGGGCAATGGCACTTCCAATTGGAGTGAATTTTACAGTGCACACACATCGTGGTACCTCCTGTGAACTATTACTGTTTCATCGAGGGGAAGAAGAACCTTATGCTATTCTTCCGTTCCCGGAAGAATATAAGATAGGTGATGTTTATTCTATGATTGTTTTCGGACTTAATATAGAAGAGTTTGAGTATGCATATCGGGTAGATGGTCCGTATAATCCGGAGAAAGGATTTTTATTTGACAAAAAGAATATTTTATTGGATCCTTATGCGAAGGCGGTTGCAGGGCAGAGGATTTGGGGAGAAAAAAGAAAGGCGCCTATCATGCCCGTGTCGTAAAAGATGTATTTGACTGGGGAGATATGCCACAGTCGAATCGTGAATTGAGCGATTTGATTATTTATGAATTGCATGTGCGCGGCTTTACGAAACACCCTTCTTCCGGAGTGCAGAATAAAGGAACTTTTGATGGATTGCGGGAGAAGATACCGTATCTAAAAGAGCTGGGAGTCAATGCAGTAGAACTGATGCCGATTTTTGAGTTTGATGAAAATATGAATCAGCGGGAAATCGATGGGAAAAAATTATTGGAATACTGGGGATATAACAGTGTCAGTTTTTTCGCACCGAATACCAGTTATAATGCAACAGAAGAATATAATCATGAGGGCACAGAATTAAAAACATTGATCAAAGAACTCCATGAAAATGGAATCGAAGTGATTTTGGACGTTGTGTTTAACCATACAGCGGAAGGAAATGAAAAGGGACCGACATTCTGTTTTAAAGGATTTGACAATCGTATGTATTATATGCTGACACCGGACGGAAATTATTATAATTTTAGTGGATGTGGGAACACCCTGAACTGTAATCATCCGGTTGTACGACAGATGATTTTGGAGTGCCTGCAATATTGGACGATTAATTACCGGATCGACGGATTTCGATTTGATCTTGCCAGTATTTTGGGAAGAAATGAAGACGGTTCTCCGATGAATAAGCCACCGCTGTTGGAAAGTCTTGCGTATAATCCGGTTCTAAGTAATGTGAAATTGATTGCAGAGGCATGGGATGCCGGCGGGATGTATCAGGTAGGAAGATTCCCTGCCAGCAAGCGTTGGGCAGAGTGGAATGGAAGATACAGGGATTCAGTGCGTGGTTATCTGAAAGGCGATAACTGGGAGGCCTGGACTGCCGCATGGAGTTTTGCGGGATCCGGAGATTTGTATGGTGGTTATACGCAGGAAGGAAATGAACGCTATGCAGGATATAATTCCTGTGTGAATTTTTTGACCTGTCATGATGGATTTACGTTATATGATCTATATTCATATAACGAGAAACACAATGAAGCGAATGGCTGGAATAATACAGACGGTGCAAATGATAACCGCAGCTGGAACTGTGGCTGGGAAGGTGAAACAGATCATCCGGAAGTTTTGAAACTGCGTCACCGGATGATCCGAAATGCCTGTGCGGTTTTGATGTGCAGCAGAGGAACTCCGATGTTTTTTGCAGGAGATGAATTTGGAAATACACAATATGGAAATAACAATTCTTATTGTCAAGATAATGAGGTTTCTTGGCTGGATTGGAGTTTGTTGGAAAAAAACAGAGATTTGTTTGAATTTTTCAAATTTATGATAGCATATCGCCATCGCCATCCAATCATTCGAAAAAGACTGCCGGATGCAGTTTGTGGTATGAGTCCGATGAGCGCACACAATGCAATGGCGGAACGGACGGTTTTGGATAAGGATGTAAGGACGCAGGCAATCAGTTTTGCAGGATATGACAAAGAACGAGGCTGCGATGATCTTGTGTACATGGCGGTAAATACATACTGGGAGGATGTTCGGATAACTTTGCCGAATCTGAATAATCAAGGTGCATGGTATTTGAGTGTAAATACGTATGGAGACGGAAACGGACAGTATTGTTATCCGGAAGGGAAGGAACAAAGAATCGATGGAGAATTTATTATGCGTCCCCGTTCGGTTGCGATTTTTACAGGAAGAGATAAGTAAAAAAATACTGTGGTATCGGTTTGCAATGATACCACAGTATTTTTTATTGTTATGCATGCGATAAAACAAGTCCGGTAGACGGTTTAGAGTTTATTCAGAAAACAGTTGATAACGTCTGGCGGCTGCTTCATCTTTTAATAAAACTTCAACAGCATCTGTGCTGTCCTTATAACCGGTAATCCCTATAGGAGCATATGTGATATGATCTAATAGTTTTTGCATTTCCACAGAATCAGTGATTGGAGTACGGGTTTCTTCTATATCAGTGGAATAATCTAATGCGTTTAGGGTAGTAGTTTCTTTTGCATCAGATGAGGTTAAAGAGGTCATTTGGACAACATCCTCTGCTTGAATTCCGGTACAAATTGGATATCCATATTCATGAAGTAAGTTGAGTGTATTTTTATAAGTTCTATAAATATACAAATTGGATATTTGATTTGTATACAGCTCTGTATCAGAAGCATTATTTTGGGTTGATTTCATTTGAAATGAAAAGCTTCCAATAGAACCGGTGTTATTCATATCGGAAATATCTACTTGCAGAAGATCTTTCTGATATGCCTTTAAAAGGGAATCCTTTTGTTCTTCTGTAAGCCGCAGTGGTGTATGGGTTAACAGGTCACTGACATTTATGCTTTCGATTTCGCTGCTTTTTATATGGAAAGCCGGAAACAGATCTTTTCGATATTGTTCTGACTTGGAAAGGGATTCCAAACACTTCAGCAGACTGTTTTTCTCTACCAGGTAAGAACGGTATGCGGTTTTCCCATTTGTCTGATTATATCGAATTACGATACTGATAAAATCTTCCATGCCTTCTTGATAAAGCCGGTCAGAAGTAAATCCGAGATCATGATTGTGGATTCCTTCTTTTGCAAGAGCATAAATCGCAGAAAAATCTGTCTGTTGTGCATCATCGGCGTATAATGTATAGTATTGCGTATTTACAAATGTGGAATTATCCATATCCGGTTTAACTGCCGGATACTGGAAATATTTGGAATAGGAGTCGCTGTAGAGGGACATACTTTCCAGTTTTTCCTTGTCCGGAAGCCAGGTATCATAATGAAAGAGGTCAAATCGCATAACTGCCAAAATACCGATGACTGCTAATATAGAAATCAAGGAAGACCATTTTCTTCGGAATAGCTGTGATAGATCCCGCGAGTATATGAATTCAATGATCCCACATAATAAAATGGCGGTCAGAATACTGATAAAAATGATCCATTTTGTTCCGGTTCCATAATAAAAACTTCCGGCATATAACCCGATAAATAATGCAGTTGGTATTACGATCAATACTTTGATAAAGGACGCTGTTTTCGGATAAGCCAGTGCGTTCCCTGCACATTCCAATGCACGCTTCTGGTAGAGGGTTCGGGCTGCAAACCAGAGCGCCGCGGCAATGATAATAGCGTATAGAAACAGAATAAGCATCGGTATTCCGGGTACAGAAATACGAGTCAGCAAAGTAAAAATTCCCAAAGGAGACAGTAGGTTCGATAAAGATTCTTCAGTCATCAGGGTACTTGCTGTAGTATAATACTGTGAATATACCGGTGAAAAGTGGGTGTGTAAAAACGTACTGATTAATCCGGAGAACAAAGTTTCCAACATGAAACCATATACGATCAGAACACATGCGGCAAGAGCGCCTGCAACCAGTTGACCGGTCAGCATCATAGCGAGGATAGCAGTGTGATACAAAATCAGAAATCCTAAAATGTTGCCTAAAATTGCCAAAATAGAAGGCACAAAGTTAGTGGAAACAAGAATTCCTTTAAAACTTGCAGTAAGAAGCGTGCATAGGCTGGCAAGTAAATATGGAATTAGATAAATCAATAATCCACTGATATAGGAAATCGTAAACCATTGCGTTCTCTTTAATGGAAATCCATGGTAAAAGTCTACACTTTTCGGCTGATGCAGAAAGGCGTAGCCGCTTACAGCACAGGTGATTGCAAGAAGAATCAGCGCCAGTGTGGAAAATGGATTGTTTACGCCGGACAACAGAAACGGCAGCAGTTCCTGATAAGAGGAGATATATTCCATACCGACAGTATTTAAATAGTTTTCAATATCCAGTGTGATATAAACTGTATGCAGAAGGAAAAAAACGATCAAAGACACTGCGGCAAGCCAGCCTCTCTGTCTGATATTTTCCTTGATATAGTTTCCATAAAAAATGGAAAACTTATGTGAAGTTGAATTATTGCAAGAAGTCTTTGAAGTCATATCCTGCCACCTCCGTTTCGCTGATAAAGATTTCTTCAAGAGATAAAGGAAGAACTTCGGCAAAAACCGGTTCTTTGTCCATGGTATGTTTTAAAATCTCATCTCTGGATCCGCGTGCTGTGATCGTTAGAAGAGAACCATTCTTTTCATATTGCAGAATGGATAATTCAGAAAGAAGTTCTTCTTCTTTGGCATGGTCAGAAATTACACATTGAATCTTGTTGATATTGCATTTCATCGTATCCAGATCTCTTGTGAAGAGAAGTTTTCCGTTATGAATCAAACCTACGGTATCACAGATATCCTCCAATTCCCGTAGATTATGGGAGGATATGATGGGGGTAAAGTCTCGTTTCATCAGTTCCGCTGCAAACAAGCTCTTAATTGTCTGGCGCATCACCGGATCCAGTCCGTCAAAAGTTTCATCACAGAGCAGATATCTGGTTCCTGTACACAGACCGAGAAGCAGAGTGATTTGCTTTTTTTGTCCTTTCGAAAAAGTCTGGAGCTTTTTTCTTGCCGGAATGTTGAACTTTTGAATCAATTTAAAGAAATAGTCTCTGTTAAAATCCGGATAGTTCAATTGATAATAATGACACATGCTTTCAGCCGTTGCATTTGGAAAGAAGTTTGCAGTGTCAGATAAAAAACAGATCTGCTGTTTGCTGGCAGGTGTTTCAAATATGGAAAATCCGTCTAATGTAATACTTCCATTTTCCGGTCTGTAGATGCCGGAAATCAATCTTAAAAGCGTGCTTTTTCCGGCGCCATTGCTTCCGACAAGGCCAAAGATCATTCCATCCTGAATGACAGCAGACACATCATTGACCGCATTGGTTTCACCGAAAGATTTTGTAATATGTTTTAACTCAAGCATGGAGCACCTCCTCATGGTAAATCTTGCGAATCAGAGTATGGCAGTCGTCTGCGGTAATGCCGAAATCTTTTGCACGAAGGAGCGACTGTTCCAATTCGTTTAAATAATGTTCTTGTTGCTGTTCAAGTAAGCGTGAGGCATCTGCGATAAAATTGCCTCGTCCCTTTACCGGGAAAATATAGCCCTGCTGTTCCAATAAGGTATAAGCCTTCTGAATCGTGTTTGGATTGATGGATAGCTTGATGGCAAGAGAGCGTACCGACGGCATCTGTGAACCCGGTTCCAGAACTCCCTTTAGAATCAAACGCTGAAAACGCTCTACAATCTGTTCATAGAGAGGTGTACGGCTTTGATAGTCAATAGATATCATAGAACCCTCCTTTCTTCCTTTTTACGATAAGTGTACTACGTGTACTAATACAGTAATTATAGAATGAGACAGAGGGAAAAGTCAATAGATATTGAAATTTTACTTGTGTGAAGAAACGGGAAGTGATATGATTGACAAGGTGATGAGACATTTTCTAAGTGAGAGAAGTTTCATACAAGGAGAACAAGTAAAAACAGATAGAAAGGAAACGAATAACGTGACCTATAAAGAAGCAAGGGTATATTTGGACGAAGTGTCGAAATACGGAAGTGTACTTGGCTTGGATACGATTCGTGATTTGTTGTGTGAACTGGGCAATCCACAGGATGAGCTGAAGTTCATACATATTGCGGGAACCAACGGCAAAGGGTCTGTGCTTGCGTATACTTCGACAATTCTAAGTGAAGCAGGGCTTAAGACCGGGAGATATGTTTCGCCGACTGTTCAGTCCTATCTGGAGCGGATTCAGGTAGATGGTCAGTGGATTTCCGAGGAAGTATTTGCAGAATTAGTTGAAGAAGTTCAGAAAGCTGTTGCGCGTATGGAGGCAGACGGAAAAGCAAGTCCGACTGTATTTGAGATAGAGACCGCGATAGCTTTTTTATATTTCCGTAAATTGAAATGCGACGTTGTTGTTCTGGAAACCGGATTGGGCGGGGCATTGGACGCAACGAATATCGTGAAAAATACGGTGATTGCAGTATTTACAACAATCAGTCGGGATCATATGGGCTTTTTGGGAAATACACTTTCTGAAATAGCCGGTGAAAAAGCGGGGATCATAAAGCCGGGCAGTGTTGTTGTATCTGCCCCACAGGTATCGGAAGTCAGAGCTGTGCTGGAAGAAAAAGCGGCGGAATTGGGATGCCGGATCGTATATGCTGAGGAAAGACAGATTCGAAAACTGAAAGAAAATTATCGGGAACAGGTTTTTTCCTATAAAGAACTTCAAGAAGTAAAAATTCATCTGTCAGGAAGATATCAGCTGCTCAATGCTGTTACTGCCTACGAAGTTCTGGATGCATGGAATCAGATCTGTCACAATTGTCCGCAGCAGAAGATTTCAGAAACAGAGATTAGAAGGGGATTTGAGAAAACGGTCTGGCCGGGAAGGTTTACCTGCATTTCAGAGAATCCGATTTTTATTATAGACGGCGCGCATAATGAGGACGCATCAAAACGGCTAAGAGAGTCTGTAGAGGCATATTTTCCGGGGAAAAAACTAACCTATATTATGGGAGTATTTCGGGATAAGGAATATGAGAAAATTGTGGAGAATATGCTGCCCTGCGCAAAACGAATCTATACGGTTACTCTGCCGGATGAAGTACGCTCACTGGATGCGCAGAACCTGGCAGATACCATTATAAAATGTGAAGAAAAAAGGCGGAAGAGTTTGGGAAATGAAACAGAGCAGCGCATAGAAGTCAGTGCAGTCGGGGGAATCGGAGAGGCAGTGCATCAGGCGATGGCACAGGCAGAGAAAGACGACGTGATTTTAGCGTTTGGCTCGCTTTCCTATTTGGGAAAAGTAATAGAAATTGTTAAATGAGGAAAGAAGTATGATTGATCAGAAAAAAATCAGACAGGCAGTTCAGATGTTATTGGAAGGAATCGGAGAAGATGTAACCCGGGAAGGACTGGTAGAGACACCGGATCGGATTGCCAGAATGTACGAGGAAATTTACGGTGGTTATGAGGAAGATGCAGGACAACACCTCAGTAAAATTTTTCATGTGGACAATAACGAGATGGTGGTGGAGAAGGAGATTACTTTTTATTCTACTTGCGAACATCATTTACTTCCATTTTATGGGAAGGCTCACATTGCTTATATTCCGGATGGAAAAGTAGTAGGCCTGAGTAAATTAGCTCGGATGGTTGAGGTATATGCGAAACGCTTGCAGCTGCAGGAACAGTTGACCGGGCAGATTGCAGATGCATTGATGGAACATTTGCAGCCGAAAGGGGTTATGGTAATGATCGAGGCGGAACATATGTGTATGACGATGCGGGGGATCAAAAAGCCCGGCAGTCAGACAGTGACGGTTGTGAAACGAGGAGCCTTTTTGGAGAATCCGGCATTAGAAGAGACCTTTTTCAGAATGATACGGGCATAAGAATAGGGATGGATGAAAAATGACAGAACGAGTAATGCAGTGTGAGGAGAATGTTATTGAACTGATTCGCAGACATCCGCTGTTCCAATCGTATTATAAACGTCTGGAACAGGCGGAACAGGACCGACATTTTTGCTGTCATCAGATGAATCATCTGCTGGATGTGGCGCGGATTGCTTACATACAAAATCTGGAGCAGAACCTGGGATTTTCCAAAACAATGATCTATGCGGCAGCGCTGCTCCATGACATTGGAAAAGTACGGCAGTATGAAGAAGGGATTCCGCATGAAACAGCATCCGCAGATATTGCAAAAATAATTTTGCGGGATGTTTCCGACAAAATCGGAGCACAGGAACAAAAAGAGATTCTGCAGGCAATTCTTGAACACCGGAGATATCGGGAAGAGATGTCTTCTTTTGGGAAGTTATTGTATCTCAGTGACAAGAAGTCCCGACAGTGTTTTGTCTGTCCGGCGGAGGCAGAATGTAACTGGAGTATAGAAAAGAAGAATATGGAGATTGAGATATGAAAATCGGTGGAAGAGAATTTGACACAAAGAGACATTGTTATATCATGGGAATTTTGAATGTCACACCGGATTCTTTTTCGGATGGCGGAAAGTATCATTCTATGGATGCGGCTTTGCGTCATGCAGAAGAAATGGTGGAAGAAGGTGCGGATATTCTGGATGTGGGCGGAGAATCGACAAGACCGGGTCATATTCAGATTACAGAGGAAGAGGAAATTGCAAGAGTGACTCCGGTGATTGAAGCATTGAAGAAACGGTTTGATGTGCCGGTGTCTGTTGATACATATAAAAGTAAGGTCGCAGAGGTGGCGCTTTCTGTTGGAGCAGATTTGGTCAATGATATCTGGGGACTGAAGTATGATGCAAGAATGGCAGAGGTGATCGCAAAGAGTGGGGCGGCTTGCTGTTTGATGCATAATAGAGAAAAGGCAGAATATCAGGATTTTATATCAGATGTATTAAATGATCTGCAGGAAAGCGTCAGACTGGCAAAGGCGGCGGGAATCCGAGAAGATGGAATCTGTCTGGATCCGGGAATTGGGTTTGGAAAGACTTATGAAATGAATCTGGAAATGATGAAGTATCTTCCTTTGATGCATGAATTGGAGTATCCTATTTTGCTTGGTACATCCCGAAAGTCGATGATCGGTTTGACTTTGGATCTGTCGGCAGATCAGAGAGAAGAGGGAACTCTGGCAACAACAGTAATGGGTGTAATGAGTGGCTGTGGTTTTGTTCGGGTACATGATGTCAAAACAAATTTCCGGGCAATTAAAATGACTGAGGCGATTTTGCGTGAACATGAGGTGTAAGGATGTTGGATCAAATCAAGATTAAAAATCTGGAAGTATTCGCAAATCATGGGGTGTTTCCGGAAGAAAATACATTGGGACAAAAGTTTTTGGTATCTCTTACAATGTATACCGATACCAGAAAGGCTGGAAAGACGGATGACCTGACGGCATCGATTCATTATGGAGAGGTTAGTCAGTGGATTGATTCCTTTATGAGAACACATACGTTTCAATTGATTGAGCGAGTGGCGGAAGAACTGGCGGAGGAATTGCTGGTAAAGGTTCCTCTTTTGCAAAAGGTACAGTTAGAAGTGAAAAAACCATGGGCTCCGGTTGGTCTGCCACTGGAAACGGTATCAGTGGAGATTGTGCGTCAATGGCATACGGTATACATTGCATTGGGATCCAATATCGGAGATTCTGAAAAATATCTGAATGATGCAGTGGCACAGTTAAATGAACTTCCAAATACAGAAGTAGAAATATGTTCCAAATATTATGTGACTCCCCCGTATGGAATGTTGGAACAGGACGACTTCTTAAATGCGTGTCTGAAATTACGAACATTGATGACTCCGGATGAACTTCTGGAAGAAATGCACAGAATAGAGCAGAGCGCAGGAAGAGAGCGGGTGATTCACTGGGGACCCAGAACATTGGATCTGGATATTATTTTTTATGATGACCTTGTGTTGGAAAAAGAAGATTTATGTATTCCACATGTAGAAATGCACAAACGTAAATTTGTGTTGGAACCACTGCACGAGATCGCTCCGTATAAAAGACATCCGGTGTATGGAAAAACAGTACGTGAGATGCTTCAGGAGTTAGACGGATAATTAAGCAAAAAGAAATAAGAAAACGGTATGGGAAATTTTGAAAAATTTTGAAAAAAAGAAATTTCCATACCGTTTTCTTATTTGTATGTTTCTTTTAGAAATGAAACTTAAATCTTATAAGAGATTTTCAAAGGTATCGTAAAAGTCCGGATAGGACACATCAACACATTGGCTGTCCAGAATCTTGGTGGTTCCTTCGGCAACCAAAGCGGCAATGCTGAAAGCCATTGCGATGCGGTGGTCCAGCAATGTGTGAATATTGGCACCTTGCAGTGGATTGCCGCCGGTAATAATCATCCCATCTTCTGTGGGGGTGACATTGCATCCCATCGCTTTTAAGTTGTCAGTAACCGTCTCAATCCGGTCAGTTTCTTTGACTTTCAGTTCAGCAGCATCTTTGATGATGGTTGTGCCTTCGGCAACAGCAGCCATTACTGCAATTACAGGAATTTCATCGATAAGAGTTGGGATGATATCGCCTTCAATTGTAATGCCATGGAGCTGACTCGTACGCACTAGAATATCTGCGATTGGTTCGCCGCCTTCCATGCGTTGATGAACCAGCGTGATGTCTCCGCCCATGTCCTCACAGACTTTTAGAATTCCGGAGCGAGTAGGATTGGTGCCGACATTTTGAATTAATATTTCTGAGTCAGGCACAATCAGTCCGGCTGCAATAAAGTATGCAGCAGATGAAATATCTCCGGGGACAGTAATCTTTTGTCCGAATAATTCTTCGGATGGACGGATGGTTGCAGTTGCCTGTGTGCTGTCCAATGCATAAGTAGAATGAAGGTTGGCACCAAACTCACGCAGCATCAGTTCGGTATGGTTCCTGGAAAGACTTGGTTCGGTAACAGATGTCTCTCCATCGGCATATAATCCCGCAAGTAAAAGACAGGATTTTACCTGTGCAGAAGCAACGGGTGAGTTGTAGTGGATTCCATGCAGGTGTCCCGGTGTAATAGAAAGCGGCGCGCATTGATTCCCATACAGACTTGTAATATGCGCTCCCATCAGGGTCAATGGTTCCATGATTCGTTTCATAGGACGAGAATTGAGGGAATCATCTCCGGATAGTCGGGATTCAAAAGGCTGGCCGGCCAGAATGCCTGAAATAAGTCGGGTGGTTGTTCCGCTGTTTCCTACGTCCAGAATTGTTTTTGGCGTTTTTAATCCATGCAGACCGTTTCCATGAACCAAAATTGCAGATTCGGTCTCTTCAATCTCAATGCCCAGATTTCGAAAACAGTTCATTGTGGCACGACAGTCTGCACCTTGTAAAAAATTATTAATTTCAGTTGTACCTTTTGCAATAGAGCCGAACATAATGCAGCGATGGGAGATGGATTTGTCTCCGGGAATTGTGACCCTGCCCTTCAGTCCGGTTATGGCTGTTAATTCTATCATAATGTAAGAACTCCTTTTTTATCCAGTCTGATTTAAGTTGTATGCAATAGAAAATAATCAGATTTCGTATACAACATAACGATATTTTTTGAGTAATTCTGAAGCCTGACAAGCAGCGCTTTCTTCATAAAATTCAATGCGAAGAACACCTTCTTCAAATTCGCGGTTATGAATGATGCCGATATTTTTAATGCTGATGTGATTGCTTGCAAGGATGGTTGCAATCGTTGCAATTCCTCCGGCTTCGTCAATGATATCACAGTAAAGCGCAAATTGTTTTTTGATTGGTCCCAGAGAGAGATTTGACATAGAATTACGATAATCTCTGGATTCTTCAAACATAGAATAAAGCGCTGTTTCGTCCTCTTTTTCAATTGCTTTTTTTGCTTCTTTTAGAGTGTCTATATAATCTTCTAATATTTGTACAATATTTGCCCGGTTTTTCAGGCAGATCTGCTGCCACATAATAGGAGAAGAAGAGGCAATCCGCGTGATGTCCTTGAATCCTCCGGCAGCAAGTCGTTTCATGAGTTCCTGCGAATCGTCTGTCTTATGAACATAATTTACAAGGCAGGAAGCAAGAATGTGCGGCAAGTGACTGATCGTGCCGGTCACATAGTCGTGTTCTGTATAATCTAATACCAGTGGCAGAGCGCGCAGGGACTCCACAAAAAGCCGGAATGTCGCAAGCTGTTGGGGAGAGACTGCAGTCGTAGGTGTCAAAATATAATATGCGTTTTCAATCAGTTGCGCTTTTGCATTGGTATAGCCGCTTTTTTCGGAACCGGCCATAGGATGCCCGCCAATAAACTGAGCCTCCAGATTCAGGGCAGCCACTTCTTCGTGAATGGAAGTTTTGACACTTCCTACATCTGTAATGATACAGTCCGAAGAAATAAATCCCTTTAATTGATGCAGATATGCTGCATTATATGCAATCGGTGCGCATAGAAAAATGTAAGCACAGTCCTGAAAATGATGATCGATGGAAGAACAGATGGTATCGATCGTACCATCCTGCAATGCAAGTGCAAGTGCTTCTTTATTCTTATCAAAGGCAATCAGGCAGCAGTCCGGATAGTAGAGACGGATTGCTTTGGCAATGGAACCGCCGATGAGACCGAGCCCGATAAAACCTACTTTTTGTACGGATGGATTTTGAGTATTTGTCGTAGTCATAAATGAAATCCTCTCTTTACATATATAAAAATATTCTATCACTTTAAACTGCAAAAGTAAAGGAAATCAAAGCATTGAAAAAAGTTGTATAAAATACATAAAATAGTTGTAAAACAGATAAAAATTTAGTACAATATCAACATAATATGTTCGTGCGGTTTGAACGATAACCAGCATAGATATGACATACAAGGAGGCAGCAGCATGAAGGTTTACAGAACAGATGAAATCAGAAACGTGGTATTGCTTGGTCATGGGGGCAGTGGAAAGACAAGTTTAGCAGAGGCTATGCTTTATGTATCCGGTGCATCCAATCGTATCGGTAAAATTTCAGAGTCCAATACGGTCAGTGATTTTGATAAGGAAGAACAGAAACGCGGGTTCTCAATCAGCACAAGTATCGTACCGATTGAGTGGGAAAAGGCAAAGATTAATATTCTGGATACGCCGGGGTATTTTGATTTTGTTGGAGAAGTAGAAGAAGCGGTAAGTGCGGCCGATGCAGCAGTGATCGTTGTATCCGGAAAAGCAGGCGTACAGGTTGGTACGGAGAAGGCTTGGGAATTATGTGATAAATATAATTTACCACGTATGGTCTATGTTACAGAGATGGATGTGGATGATGCAAGTTTCCGTCAGGTTGTTGAAGATCTGACTGCAAGATATGGAAAGAAAATTGCTCCGCACTTCCAGCCGATCCGCGAGAATGAGAAACTGGTCGGATATATTAACGTAATCAAGAATGCAGGAAGAAGATATACAGGTATTGCAGAACGAGAGGAATGTGAGATTCCGGATTACTGTCTGCCGAACCTGCAGATTCTGAGAGATTCTTTGATGGAAGCGGTTGCTGAGACAAGTGAAGAATTTATGGAACGGTATTTTAACGGTGAAGAATTCTCTGTAGAAGAGATTCGTGCAGCAATGCGTACAGAAGTTATGGACGGCGATATTGTACCGGTTGCTATGGGATCCAATATTCAGGCACAGGGCGTTGCCAATCTTCTGTCTGATATTGTTCGTTTCTTCCCGAGTCCGGATAAGAGAAAATGTCTGGGAATGAATCGTACTACAAATGCTATGTTTGAAGGCGATTATGATTTCGCAAAGGCAAAATCCGCTTATGTATTTAAGACGATGGTAGATCCTTTTATTGGTAAATATTCCTTTATTAAGGTATGTTCCGGTGTATTGAAGGGAGATGATCTGCTCTACAATACAACATCAGATGCAGAAGAAAAACCTGGTAAGCTCTATACCATGTGCGGAAATAAGCCGACAGAGGTTAGCGAATTGTTTGCCGGCGATATTGGAGCGATTGCAAAACTTGCCAATACCAATACCGGCGATACATTATCTACAAAAGCGACTCAGGTAATTTATCCTAAGACAGATTATTCCGTACCTTATACATATATGAAGTATACGGTTAAGAAGAAAGGGGAGGAAGATAAAGTTTCACAGGCACTTGCGAAGATGATGGCAGAAGATGTAACACTTCGGGCGGCAAATGACAGTGAGAATCATCAGTCCCTGTTGTATGGTATGGGAGACCAGCATTTGGAAATCGTGGCAAGCAAGCTGGAAACAAGATATAAAGTAGAGATTGCTTTGGAAACACCAAAGGTTGCTTTCCGCGAAACAATCCGTAAGAAATCAGATGTGGATACAAAGTATAAGAAACAGTCAGGAGGACATGGACAATATGGACATGTCAAGATGAGATTTGAACCATCCGGCGATTTGGAAACTCCATATATCTTTGAAGAAGAAGTGGTTGGTGGCGCTGTTCCGAAGAACTATTTCCCGGCAGTGGAAAAGGGATTGCAGGAATCTGTTGTAAAAGGACCATTGGCAGGATATCCGGTAGTTGGTGTTAAAGCAACATTGTATGATGGTTCTTATCATCCGGTAGACTCTTCTGAGATGGCGTTTAAGACAGCAACCAGTCAGGCATTCAAGAAGGGATTTATGGAAGCAAGTCCGGTTCTTTTAGAGCCTATCGCTTCTTTGAAAGTGACCGTTCCGGACAGCTATACCGGTGATGTTATGGGTGATCTGAATAAGAGACGCGGTCGTGTGCTCGGTATGAATCCGATTATGGGAGGAAAACAGGTAATCGAGGCAGATATTCCGATGACCGGCCTGTTTGGATATTGTACGGTACTTCGTTCTATGACAGGAGGAAGAGGTACTTACGAGTATCAGTTTGCCAGATATGAGCAGGCTCCGTCAGACGTACAGGAAAAAGAAATTGCGGCACGTGCAGCAGAAGAATAAAGGGTTTGAAAAGAGGATGTGGACAGCGCATCCTCTTTTTGAATCGCTATTGTACTTTACAAATAAAGGTGGTATAATTTCCTCTGCCTTGATAAAATAGATTTTATCAGGGAAGATATTGAAAAATGAGTGAAAAGAAGAGGAAAAGAAAAGTAGAGGAAAAGAAAATGAAGATAGTCATTATCGGAGATGGAAAGGTAGGCTATAAACTTGCCAAGACTCTCTCAGGAGGAGATTATGATGTTACTCTCATTGACAACAATGAAGCAAAGTTACAGGATGCGATTAACCGTCTGGATATTTTTTGCGTTCATGGAGATGGCTGCAGTGTTGAAGTACAAAGAGAAGCAGGGGTTTCAGAAGCAGATCTGGTAATTGCATGTACATCTACGGATGAGTGTAATATGTTAAGCTGTCTGTTTGCACGTCGAATCGGAGCAAGACATACGATCGCGCGTGTGCGTAATCCAATTTATTTTAAACAGATCGATATTTTAAAAGAGGATCTGCGTCTTAGCATGGCAGTTAATCCGGAGTTGACAGTGGCAGGTGAGATCAGTCGGTTGCTGTTGATTCCAAATGCAAGTAAAGTAGAAGTTTTTGCCAAAGGCCGGGTTGAACTGGTGGAGTTCCCTGTTTTAGAAGAAAGTCGATTAAATGGGATGACTCTGGCAGAGTTCTATAAGAATTTTAAGATCAAGATTCTTGTATGTGCTGTAGAGAGCGGGGAAAATGTCTATATCCCGGATGGCGAATATGTGATGAAGGTCGGAGATCGGTTACATATTGCAGCCTCACACAATGATGTGGGACGTTTCTTTGAAATGCTGGGACAGAGGAAGATGAAGATTCGTCGAGTTCTGATCTGTGGAGGCGGCCGGGTAAGTTATTATCTGGGACATCGTCTGTGCGAACTGGGTATGCAGGTGAAGATCATCGAAAAGAAATTTGAACGTTGTGAAGAACTCTGTGAGTTACTGCCAAAGGCGACAATCATACAGGGAGATGCAACAGAGCATGATCTTTTGATTGAAGAAGGAATTGATGAGGCAGATGCAGTGATCGCTCTTACCGGAATGGACGAAGAAAATATCCTGATGGGGCTGTTTGCACAGAGTCGGAATGTATGCAAAGTGATCGCAAAGGTAAATGAAGATCAGAGAGCACGCATGGTTGAAAAAATCGGTCTGGACTGTACTGTTTCAGCGAAGACTGCAACAGCAGATGCTATTTTGAGCTATGTACGTGCGAGAAAGAATTCTCAGAGAAGTGCCAATGTGGAGACAATGTATCAGTTGATTGACGGCAAAGTTGAGGCACTTGAGTTTAACATTACAAAGAAGACAAAATATACAGATATTCCATTGAAAAATATATCTACAAAGCCAAATAATCTAATTGCATGTATCGTACGAAATCGTAAGATTATCATCCCAAACGGAGATGATTGTATGAAGGTAGGCGATAATATCATTATAGTAACGATGAAAAAACAGATGCAGGATATAGAGGAAATTTTGTTGTAGGTGTAGAGATGAATAAAAGGATGATAGTGTATATCGTTGCAAAGATGTTAGGAGTAGAAGGTGTTGTACTTTTACTTCCGGCACTTGTATCATGGATATACGGAGAAAAAAATGGAATGATTTTTTTGGCAGTCAGTGTACTGCTGATAGGGATTTATCTTTTGTTTGGACGTAAAGTTCCGGCGGGGAAGACGATTTATGCAAAAGAAGGTCTTGTCATTGTTGGTTCGGCATGGGTTTTGTGGTCTTTGTTTGGCGCCCTTCCTTTTTTCCTGACAGGAGATATTCCAAACTATCTGGATGCGTTTTTTGAGACAGTATCCGGATTTACGACAACGGGATCTACGATTCTGACAGATATTGAAGCGCTTTCCAAAGGTGTTGCTTTTTGGCGAAGCCTGACCCATTGGATTGGCGGTATGGGAGTGCTTGTATTTGTTATGATGTTAACGTCACTGGATGATGAAAATTCAATGCATTTGATGCGTGCAGAAGTTCCGGGGCCGGAGGCGGATAAATTAGTACCGAAAGCAAGAGATACAGCCCGGATTTTGTATACAATGTATTTTATTCTGACAGCGGCCGAAGTTGTTTTTTTAATGTTTGGCGGAATGAATTTTTATGATGCATTGCTGCATTCCTTCAGTACGGCTGGAACAGGAGGTTTCTCCAATCGAAACGCAAGTATCGCATATTATGACAGTGCGTATATAGACGGTGTGATTACCGTATTTATGATTTTATTTGGAATCAACTTTAATTTGTATTTCTTCCTGCGTTTAAAGAATTGGAAGGATGCGCTGAAAAACGAAGAACTTCATACATATTTAGGTGTGATTGCTGCCGCAACAGTATTGATCAGTATTAATGTGTTTGGAATTTATGGAAATATAATGCATGCATTCCGGTATGCATCTTTCCAGGTGGCGAGTGTGATTACGACAACTGGTTTTTGTACGGCAGATTTTAATTTGTGGCCGGAATTTTCGAAAGCGATTCTTTTGTCGCTTATGGTCGTGGGTGCTTGTGCAGGGTCTACCGGTGGCGGTATGAAAATCTCTCGTGTGTTGATTCTTTTAAAAAGTGTAAAACAGGAAGTGAAGCGTATGCTTCATCCAAAAGCTGTTACCATTGTAAAGGTAAATGGGAAAAAAGTTGGAAATGATACAATGCGGGGCGTATATATTTACTTTATTTGTTATATATTTATTATGATTGGTTCAATCCTGCTTGTGTCCATCAATAATTTTGATTTTGCAACAACATTCAGTTCAGTACTTACTACGTTGAACAATGTAGGACCGGGTATTTCACAGGTTGGACCGGTGGAGAATTTTCATGCGTTTTCCGGACTTTCAAAATTGGTATTTTGTTTTGATATGCTGGTTGGAAGATTGGAAATATTCCCGTATTTATTGTTGCTTTCTCCGGGACTTTGGAAGAGAAGATTTTAAGGAGCCGATTGCCGGAGGATGGCAGTGTTACGAATTAAGAAAGGAAATTATTTATGAAGAATTTAAAGGTGAAACTGGGGGTATTGCTGGCGGTTATTGCACTTGCGGCTGTTTATTATTATGTATCCCTGCCGGCGCTTAATATTCATTCATCGGATTTGTGGATGTTTATGATTGTTCTTGTGATTCTTATTGCAGCAATGTATATCAGCAAGAAGAAACCAAGCCGATATGAAATCAAAGAATTAAAAGGCGTAAAAGTTATTGCGGCAGTATTTGTTGTCGTTGTAGGCGCATATTTGATCGGTTCTCTGCTTTCTTCTCCGATTGTCAATGCGAAGAAGTATCAGCAGCTTTTAAATGTGGAGGACGGGGAGTTTACAAAGGATATCGAAGAACTTTCCTTTGATCAGATTCCATTGCTGGATAAAGAGTCGGCGATGATTCTCGGAAACAGAAAAATGGGAAGTATGGTGGATATGGTATCTCAGTTTGAAGTAGATGACTGGTATAGCCAGATCAATTATCAGGACAGACCGGTAAGAGTTTCTCCGTTGCGTTATGCGAGTCTGATCAAATGGTTTACCAATCAGAAGGAAGGGATTCCAGCTTATATCAAAATAGATATGGCAACGCAGAATACAGAACTGGTCAAGTTAAAAGAAGGAATGAAATATACGACCAGCGATCATTTTAACCGGAATATTTATCGTCATTTGAGATTCAAATATCCAACGTATATTTTTAATGAATTGAGTTTTGAAGTAAACGACGATGGTGTTCCGTATTGGATTTGTCCGGTTAAAAAGTATAATATCGGGCTGTTCGGAGGAGTGACTATTGGCCGCGTTGTATTGTGTAATGCGATTACCGGAGAAACAGAAGACTATGCGATTCAGGATGTGCCGGAATGGATTGACAGAGCTTATTCTGCAGATATGCTTGTAGAATTGTATGATTACTACGGAAGTCTGAAACATGGATATTTCAACAGCGTGTTAGGACAGAGAGATTGTTTGAAAACAACAACCGGATACAATTATCTTGCAATTGATGATGATGTGTGGGTATATACTGGTGTAACTTCTGTAAGCGGTGACCAGTCCAATGTTGGATTTGTGTTGATGAATCAGCGTACAATGGAAACAAAGTTCTATGCAATTGAAGGAGCAACTGAAGATTCTGCAATGTCTTCAGCAGAAGGACAGGTACAGAATTTGAAGTATAAGGCAACATTCCCGTTGCTGTTAAATATTTCCGGTGAGCCGACATATTTTATCGCTCTGAAAGATGATGCGGGGCTGGTTAAAAAATATGCGATGGTAAATGTACAGAAATATCAGATTGTTGCAATTGGCGATACGGTCAGTGAATGTGAAGATGTTTATACGGAACTGATGTATGAAAATGGTATCAAGGTTGTGGCAGAGGATACCAGGGAGATTCAGACGATTACAGCTAAGATCACGAAGATTGCACAAGGGGTAATCGGAGGAAATTCTCACTATTACGTGATGCTGGAAGGTTCGGAAGAAATCTTTGATGTGTCTGTTGTAGATTTTATCGATATTATCAAATACAATGTAGGCGATGAAGTGACTGTAGAGTATAAACAGGGTGAAGACTGCAATACAGTTATGGCGTTGAACGGAAAAAGTCGGGCAGTAAAAGTGACCGAAGAATAACACAAAATATAATAAAAAATAAATACAACCAAAAATCACAAGAGCTGAAGCATTAAAACTTCAGCTCTTGTGATATGTAAAAAATGATTTGTTCAATTATATAAATATCAGTTAGTGAAGTACTTCAAAGTCCGGACCGTCAATTCCCTGGATTTTTTCTTTTTCAGCACTTACACTGATATAGAATTCGATGTTGTCGTTCTTCGAAATCTTGCAAACCTTCTGAAGAAAATCCGGAAGGTTATCAAGTGTGATATCTGCCTGTTTTAAAATACCGTCGATAAAGATTGTATCGATATCGTGGTTGCCGGCTACCATTCCGTATAAAAATCCAACCAGTTCTTCTAAAGTTGTAATGTCATGATAATCATCCATGCAAATAGCACGAATGCTGAAGTCAACACTTGTTGTATCTCTGTGACTTTTTTTGATCAATACGACATTTCCGTTAGATGTCTTGACCTTCTCATTTGCGAGTGTGATCATTTGTTGTGTTTTTCCGCTGCCCTTTGGACCAGTTAATAAATATACCATAGCGAACCTCTCCTTTATGTAGATGTATTTTTGAGTAATCTCGCTGCTCAAATTTCTTAAATTCATTATACACTAAAGCCGGAGTGGGAACAACTAAAAAAAGGATAAAATGTAAAGAAATATAAAAAAGGTTGATTGACAAAAGTAAGGAGAAATGCATAAGATAAGATAACGGAATTAGAGATGGAACATAAAGTCTGAAGATGGAGGAAAAAGAGATGAATGGAAATGTCTGGATTGGAATTTTAATCCCATTTATAGGAACAACACTGGGTTCTGCTATGGTATTTTTTATGAGGAAAGAAATGGGAGGAAAGATACAAAAAGCCTTATTAGGATTTGCATCAGGTGTAATGATTGCAGCGTCGGTATGGTCTCTTTTGATTCCGGCAATTGATATGAGTAAAGAGCAGGGCGGTATTCCATGGATCCCGGCAGCAGTCGGATTTTTACTCGGAATGGGATTTTTGTTGCTGTTGGATACATTGACCCCGCATCTGCATTTGCATGAAGATACTCCGGAAGGGATTCCTTCAAATTTAAAAAAAACGACAATGCTTGTCCTTGCAGTAACGCTTCATAATATTCCGGAAGGAATGGCAGTCGGTGTTACATTTGCAGGAATGTTGACCGGAAACACGATGATTTCCTTAGCTGGCGCTTTTGCTTTATCGATTGGAATTGCAATTCAAAACTTCCCGGAAGGTGCGATTATTTCGATGCCGCTTCGAAGCGAGGGGCAGTCTAAAGGAAAGGCATTTATGTATGGAACAGCATCCGGCGTGGTAGAGCCGATTGCAGCGCTTTTGACCATACTGCTGACAAAGCTCGTTGTACCGGTTTTGCCGTATTTGCTGGCTTTTGCAGCCGGGGCGATGATTTACGTAGTGGTGGAGGAATTGATTCCGGAGTCGCAGTCAGGAAAGCATACCAATATCGGAACCATTGGTGTAGCAATTGGATTCGTATTAATGATGGTGTTGGATGTAGCGCTTGGATAAGGAATATTTTTGATGCTGTTTTTGTGGTGAAGCAAGGGGTTTGGGATGTATATCATCGGAAACAGCAGAGAAAACGCAGGAGAAGAGGACGGAGACACAAAAAGTAAGGCGAAATTACCTTGATTTCTTAAGGGAATCTTTTTATAATAGATAGGTATGGTATAAAGATATATGAACAGAGAGTTTCTATAGTGACATAATTGAGAAGAATGAGAAAGGTAGGAAATACAAATGGCACAGAAAATTGTCTATAATCACAAGGCCGTTGAGAAAAAGTGGCGTGAGAACTGGGAAAAGAATCCGGTGAACCCGCAGTTTGATGATAACGGAAATAAAAAACAGAAATATTACTGTCTGGATATGTTCCCGTATCCGTCAGGAAATGGTCTGCATGTAGGACACTGGAGAGGATATGTAATCTCTGATGTATGGAGTCGTTATAAATTGCAGCAAGGTTATTATATCGTACATCCAATGGGCTGGGATGCATTTGGTCTTCCGGCAGAAAATTATGCGATCAAGATGGGAGTGCATCCGGCAATTTCCACAGCAGAGAATGTAAAGAATATCAAGAGACAGATCAATGAAATTGCAGCGCTCTATGATTGGGATATGGAAGTAAATACAACAGATCCGAATTTCTATAAGTGGACACAGTGGATCTTTGTGAAAATGTTTAAAGAAGGTCTGGCTTATGAGAAGGAATTTCCGATTAACTGGTGTCCATCTTGTAAGACCGGACTGGCGAATGAAGAGGTTGTTAATGGAAAATGCGAACGATGCGGAGCAGAGGTAACCAAGAAAAATCTGCGTCAGTGGATGCTCAAGATTACTGCGTATGCAGACCGTCTGTTAAATGATCTGGACAAGCTGGACTGGCCGGAGAAGGTAAAGAAGATGCAGGCTGACTGGATTGGAAAATCTTACGGTGCAGAAGTGAATTTCCCGGTAGACGGAAGAGATGAAAAGATTACAGTATATACAACCAGACCGGATACTTTATATGGGGCGACCTTTATGGTACTGGCTCCGGAACATGAGATGGCGGCATCTTTGGCAACAGATGAGACAAGAGAAGCAGTAGAAAAATATATTTACGATGCCTCTATGAAGTCCAATGTAGATCGTCTTCAGGATAAGGAAAAGACAGGTGTATTTACCGGAAGTTATGCGATTAATCCGTTAAGTGGTGCAAAGACACCAATCTGGCTGTCAGATTATGTATTGGCAGATTATGGTACAGGTGCAATCATGTGTGTACCGGCTCACGATGATCGTGACTTTGAATTTGCTACAAAATTCAATATTCCGATTGTTCAGGTTATTGCAAAAGATGGAAAAGAAATTGAAAACATGACAGAGGCTTATACAGAAGCAGTAGGCACCATGATCAATTCCGGAGAATGGAATGGTATGGAGTCAGCAGTTTTGAAAAAAGAGGCTCCGCATATCATTGAAGAGCGCGGACTTGGAAAAGCAACTGTAAACTTCAAACTGCGTGACTGGGTATTTTCTCGTCAGCGTTATTGGGGAGAACCGATTCCGATCATTCACTGTCCGGAGTGCGGAAATGTTCCGGTACCGGAAGAAGAACTTCCGCTGCGTCTGCCGGATGTAGAATCTTATGAGCCGACAGGAACCGGAGAATCACCATTGGCAGGAATTGAAGAGTGGGTAAATTGTACCTGTCCGGTTTGTGGAAAGCCAGCAAAACGTGAGACGAATACGATGCCGCAGTGGGCGGGTTCATCCTGGTATTTCCTGCGTTATGTAGACAGCAAGAATGACAAAGAACTTGTATCCAGAGAAAAAGCTGACGAGATGCTCCCGGTAGATATGTATATCGGAGGAGTAGAACATGCGGTACTGCATCTTCTGTATTCTCGTTTCTATACAAAGTTCCTGTACGATATCGGAGTAGTAGATTTTGACGAGCCATTCCGTAAGTTATTCAATCAAGGAATGATCACCGGTAAGAACGGAATCAAGATGAGTAAGTCCAAAGGAAATGTAGTTTCACCGGATGCACTGGTAAATGATTATGGTTGTGACTCTCTGAGAATGTATGAACTCTTTGTAGGACCACCGGAGCTGGATGCAGAGTGGGATGACAGAGGAATCGACGGAGTAAACCGTTTCTTAAAACGTCTCTGGAATCTGATGATGGACAGTAAAGAAGCAGATGTGCAGCCGACAAAAGAAATGATCAAGCTGCGTCATAAATTGGTATACGATATAACAACACGTTTGGAGAGTTTCAGTCTGAATACCGTTATCTCTGGTTTTATGGAATATAACAATAAATTCATAGATCTTGCAAAGAAGACAGGTGGAATTGATAAAGAGACATTAGAGACGATCGCAGTTCTCCTTTCACCATTTGCACCACACTTCGCAGAAGAAATGTGGGAGCAGTTAGGACATAACGAAACTGTTTTCAAAGCAGGATGGCCGACCTATGATGAAAGCGCAATGAAAGATGATGAAATCGAAGTTCCGGTACAGATCAACGGAAAAACAAGAGCAGTTATCAGCATTGCAGCAGAGGCAACAAAAGAAGAAGCAATCGCCGCAGGAAAAGAAGCAATAGCAGATAAATTAACAGGTACGATTATCAAAGAAATTTACGTACCGAAAAAAATTATAAATATTGTGCAGAAATAGGCAGTGCGAATAATGAAAGAGATGGGATCACCCTGCTTGCAGGAGTAAGACCATCTCTTTTGTTATTCATAGGGCATATGCCCGTCAAGCGAGATGGAGAGAAACGGAATCGAGCTTGAGCAGCACTGCCGTAGACGGAGCCGAGGGGGAGATGTACTTAAGCAGAGAACGCATTTGTTGCCATTGAGAAAGGGGATTATTGCAAGGATGTTTTTTAAAGAAAATTCAAAAAAAGGGTTTCGTGTTGAATTGCCGGATAAATATGCATTTCCGGGGAATTATCCAGGTTCGAAGAATTATCCAAAACCACCAAAAGAAGCTGTTATCGACGCACTAGTTAAATATAGTGAAGAAATGAAGGAAGAAATTGAATTTATCAATACTGACACACCTATTCTTTTTTACTTGAACGTAAAAAGAAAGGGAAAAATTATCCGTGAACTTTATCAGGCGGAAATTGTAAAAGGCTCTAGAAATCCGCGCGGTCTTGGGTACTTTATAGCATGTGGTCAAGTGTAAAAAAAGAAAAACTCAGTTTAAAGAAAAATAAAGATATAGAAAAATCGGAATTTGATGGAGGTAAACACTTTGATTATAAGACAAGAAAGACCAGAAGATTATGATGCAGTATATCATGTTGTAAAAGAAGCATTTGAAAATGCTGAATATACAGATGGAAATGAACAGAACTTAGTTGTTGCGTTAAGAAAAAGTAAATCGTTTATTCCAGAACTTTCTCTTGTTGCTGTCGAGGACGAAAAAATTGTAGGACATATTCTTTTTACAAAAGCAGTTGTTCAAGGGGGTGAGGTTCTTGCGCTTGCCCCTCTTTCTGTATTACCCGATTATCAGAACAGGGGAATCGGATTATCTTTGATGAAAGAAGGACACAGCATAGCGCATAAATTGGGATATGAATATTCAGTTGTTTTGGGACATTCTAAATACTATCCAAAGGCAGGATATATTCCGGCAAGTGAGTATGGAATAAAAGCACCATTTGAAGTTGACGATGAAAATTTTATGGCACTTAATCTTAACGGAAGTCAAAACAAATTAAATGGAGTTATTGAGTACGACAAGGCTTTTGGAATATGATATAACTTTCAGTTTGTTTAGCTGAGAGGGAAATAGAAAAATAAGGATTTGTAATTGTATCCTAAGTATGGACGAACTTATATCTGATAAAGATGTAAATGACACTCAAATAAATTATGGAGTATGGAAATCAGAGAGAATACAAAATCGGTTACGCTTGCAAGAACTTCGCAAAAAAATATTGAGCATTATGGAGATTTTAGGTTCCATATTTATGGCGATTATTCTGCTTTTTCGTATTCACTTAGAAAAGGATATCCCATTATGGCTTACCATTGGTTTTTTTTGTATAGTAATTCCATTGATTGTAATTAATTTGTTGATTTCTAAAAAAATAAGAGAAATGTAGTGGAATTGTAAATATACGGATGAATGGTTATATTTGATGAGGATGAATGGCTTATGAATATAAAAGGAAAGAAGATACGTATTATTTTATTGATTATTGTGTTGTTGATTTTCTCGATGATATATTTTAGACCGTTATCATTATTAGAGAAAGTAAATGAAAGTAATCAGATAAGGATAGTAATGACTGAATTTGTATATAAAGGTGGTAATCCAGGTATTAATTCTACGCAGTATGCTCCTTTATCTTCAGAACAGAATCAGGAATTTTTAGCAATACTAAGAAAATACCCTTATCGAAGAACAATTTTAACCCCTTTTTCAGATGGTTCTATGCCAAACGGAGGAAATCAGTTGCTGAATCTTTTTTTATATGAAAATACAGAGGATGTCGGTATTATTTTTATTTCTTCACAAGGAAAAATTTCCATTGATAGCAAAAATTACAGAATAAAAAATTCAGATGTACTTATTCAGGAAGTTGTAGAATTTTTAAATGAGTCGGGGATTGAGGAAATTAATAGATAGGGGAGAAAGAATCATTATAAGCAGATTATATCAATAATTAATAAAAGAAATTGTCAGAGGCAACCATCAGTTGACACATTTCCAAGTATAAATGGTTGTCAGCAACTGCTAAAATTGTTATGTTAGATGTGAGTTAAGCAGGGATAAGGTTTATGACTAACAGGAGGAATGAGTATGATTTTAGCAGACAAAATTACAGATTTACGGAAAAAGAATGGATGTCACAAGAAGAGCTTGCAAATCAGCTTGGAGTTTCACGTCAGGCGGTTTCGAAATGGGAAAGTTCTTCCTCTATTCCGGATTTGGATAAGATCATTCGGATGAGTAATCTTTTTGAGGTTAGCACCGATTATCTTCTAAAGGATTCTCTGGAAGAGCAAAGTGATGATAGAGAAACTCTGGAAAATAGAGTAGTAGCTTATGGAGCGAACGAAGAAAATATATTGCAGGTTTCGATGGAAACAGCAAATGTTTATCTGAATCTTTTGCAAAATGTTTCTTCCAAGATTGCATTAGGAGTATCACTTTGTATTTTGTCACCGGTAATTTTGATTGGGCTCGCAGGATTGTCTGATGAGGAGGGTGGTTACGTTATTTCAGAGGCGGCAGCAGTCGGAGTTGGAATGACGGCACTTTTGCTCCTGGTTGCAACTGCAGTCGGGGTTTTTCTGATGTATGGAAGAAAAATAGAAGTCTATGATTTTCTGGAGCAAGAACCGATAGAGTTGGCTTATGGGGTGAAGGGCTTAGTTGAAAAAGAAAAGCATGCATATGAATCGACTCATAGTCGAAAGCTCGTACTTGGCGTAGTGCTTTGCATTTTGAGTGCAGTGCCGATTATGGTATTGGCAGTATCGGATGAAAATGGTATGTTAGCAATATTGGGTGTGGATTTGTGCCTCATTTTAGTGGCGATTGGGGTATTTTTACTTGTTTCTACAGGAATCATATATGGCGGTTTCCAGAAACTTTTAGAAGAGGGAGATTACACAAGGCGTAAGAAACTTGAAAATAAGAGAAATAATGTTATTGATAAAATATATTGGTGCTCAGTGACGGCAATTTATCTGGGCTGGAGTTTTATAACGATGGAATGGGAAAAGACATGGATCATCTGGCCGGTCGCAGGAGTATTTTATGGGGCAGTTATTGGGATTAGTTCTGTTATTCGAAAGATTTGAAGTTGGCAGAGATGATGAAATAATGATTATCCGGAATCAGATTGCAAGATCTAACAGTATCATAATAGAGTAGAGGACTCGGGTGGTTTATTTCGAGTCCTCTACTCTACGAGTGAATAGTAATTCAATTATAAGCCAAATTCCTTAAAGAGCTGTTGGCATGCAATTTTGTAACTGTTATGTTATATATAAAGCAAGGGCGAAAAGCTGATTTTGTTCAAGTCTCTCGTCCATTCTTATCATAGAAGATCTTATTTACAGACTTTTCTTCATAGTCTCTTTGTTCCATAATCAAACGTAATACGAATAGATCCATGAAATGTTAAAGCATAAACAACAAAATCCATAAAACAGAAAAACCGCTGCAACTTACATACTACACGAGTATGAAAAATACAGCGGTTTCTTGATTATATCCTTAGTAAATATCCTTTTTAGTGTAATGCAGATAGGCAACGGCGATACCTACAATACCTATTGCCATACCAATGGCAACCATTGTACTATCCAAGTTTCCATTACTCACAATGTCTGCACCTTCACAATATCCGAAAGGTGTTATGTATTTTAAGAATTCCGCAACCTCGGCAATATTTGCGATTAAATTCAGAAAATACATCATTGCAGCAATACCAAGTCCGACACCGGCACTGCCTTTGCGCAGAAAAGCGGAAATACCAAAGCAAATTCCAGCCAATTCAATTTGAAGCAGATAATAGGCAAGATGCAGAAGATTCACTTCTTTCCATGGAATCTCCTCACCAATCATGGTCATGGAGCCGATGGAAAAGGCATAAATAATTAGATTCAACGCTGTAATTTGAAGCAGAACAGCAAGCAGTTTTTTAGTGACAATTCTTGTGCGGCTGACTGGATGAGAAAGAAGAAACTCGGCTGTTTTGTCTTTTTCCTCTTTGCTGAGAATATTAACAGCACAAAGTGAAGCGTAAAACGCACCGCCAAGTCCCAAGACATTGCCGCATTCAATGGCATAGAAACCTATCAATGTGCCGAAATTTAGGCGATCCATACCGAATGCTGCCGTGAAAGATCCCATGGAAGCGAATGTCTCACTGATTCCGTCCATCTGCCCCTTCATTTCTGGAAAGAGGAAAACGCAGACTACCAGCAAAAAACTGATAGAGATCGTCCATATCAGAAATGACATTTTTCCTTGTTTTAATTCGTGTCTTACAAGCGTCATATGATATCCCCCTCCTTTTCATAATAATGAAGAAAGATTTCCTCCAGATCCGGCTCTGTTATAGTGAGATCGGATATTTTGCAGGTGGATAATATCTGAATCAAATCATTGATGTTGCCGCCGAAAAGGAAACTGACGGAATCCCCGGATTCTTTCCTGTCACGAACGCCGTCCAGTTTACCCAAGTTTATCTGTCCATGAATAGAAATGCGTTTTGCGCTGGTTTTGGAAAGGGCTTCCACACTGTCGCAGGCAATGATTCTACCATCACGAATGATTGCCGCACGGGTGCAATTACGCTGAATTTCCGAAAGCACATGGCTGGATAGGAAAATTGTGGTTCCTTGTTTATTTCGCTCCTGTAGGATATCAAAGAATTCCTTCTGCATCAGTGGATCCAAACCTCCGGTGGGTTCATCCAGAATCAGAAGCTCCGGACAGTGTTGCAGGGCGCAGACGATGGCAACTTTCTTTTTGTTGCCGAAGGAAAGTTCTTCCATCCTTCGTGACATATTAAGCTGCAGTCTCTCGCAGAGCAAATTCGCTTCGGCGCTGCAATCTTCTTTACGCAGATTTGCAGAAAGCTTCAAAACGTCCTTCACTTTCATACTGGGATAAAATGCCGTTTCGGAAGGAAGATAACCGACTTTTTTCAAAACAGCCTGTTTCTCTTTGGTGATATCCATACCAAATATCTGCGCATTGCCTTCTGTAAGAGAAATGAGTCCAAGCAAAGTTCGTATTGTTGTTGATTTTCCGGCACCGTTTGGGCCGATAAAGCCAAAGAACTCACCTTTGTTTACCACAAGATTGAGATCGACAATACCTCTGTTTTTGCCATAATATTTTGTTAATTTCGTAATCTTAATCGCATCCATAAACCATCACTCCTTTCGCGTGTAGATGTTTTTCCAAAATGCCATCAATTGTGTAAAGTCTTTTTCCATTTGATTAATATTCACATCGCCTCGTTGTACCATCTCCGAAAGGTAGTATTGTTATAATTCCGTTGACCGATTTTGAGAAGACGATCTATGAATATTTCTTCAACCATTAAGAAAATGGAAAACCGCAACAGTTTTCAAATAGCTGATAAGTAAATTAGGTCCTTATCACTGGTAAGCCAAGACATTACAGGGTTTATAAACAGATTACATTAATAAAAGAAATTGCGCAACCATCAGTTGACACATTTCCAAGTATAAATGGTTGTCAGCAACTGCTAAAATTGTTATGTTAGATGTGAGTTAAGCAGGGATAAGGTTTATGACTAACAGGAGGAATGAGTATGATTTTAGCAGACAAAATTACAGATTTACGGAAAAAGAATGGATGTCACAAGAAGAGCTTGCAAATCAGCTTGGAGTTTCACGTCAGGCGGTTTCGAAATGGGAGAGTTCTTCATCTATTCCGGATTTGAATAAGATTATTTCCATTTTTATTTGCTTTCTTTTCAGCTGCAGCTATCTCATCTGCGTATTCTTCTCTTATTCATTCTCTCATTGCTTCGCACATGTTTTTGCCTCCTCAAATTGATGCTTACTTGCTCTCATGATAATATCCATGACGGATTGGTAAAGTGTATTTGTTCTGCTTTTTCGGATTTCCGGAAAGATATAGAGTATATAGGAAAGGCAGGAAAATAGGTATTTCATAGAAAAAGTGGCATAGGAAGGATTGTGAAAAAAGGAAAAAGGTGTTACACTCTTACATATTAATTTTTAAGATGCATTTAAGTGTAAAGAATCAAATTATGCATAAAATAAAAAGATGTAAGGTGATATACATGAGAATTGGGAAGCGAAATTCAAAATCAAAGAAAGAAAAGAAAGCGATGACGGTTTCTCTTTATGCCAATTTGCTTTTTGTGGTGATTGAGCTGGTTATGGCGGTTTATACCGGGTCACAGGCAGTGCTTTTGGATGGGGTTTATGATGGAGTAGAGTTTGTGATGCTTTTACCATCTGTTTTTTTAATTCCGTTTTTATATAAGCCGAGTAATGAAAAGTATCCTTTTGGACATATGCAGATGGAAACGGTTTTTCTTGTAATAAAGGGAATTACCATGATATCAGTAACGGTTGGGCTGATTACAAACAGTATCAATATCTTGTTTCATGGTGGACGCAAGGTTGATTTTGGGATTATCGCATGGTTTGAATTATTTGCCTGCGTACTTGGAATTGTCGTGACTATTTACTTAAAACAAAAGAATAAAGCGATGAATTCTCCGCTTGTGACTGTGGAGATGCAGGGGTGGCAGATGGATTGTACCATATCACTTGGAATGACACTCGCCTTTTTATTACCTGAGCTGGTTCCGTTTGCGTGGATGGGAAAACTGCAGCCCTATCTGGATCCCTTGTTTACCGTTGTGTTATCTATAATTATGCTGCCGATTCCGATTCAAACAGTGTATACCGGAATACGGGATTTGTTATTGATCTCTCCGGAGGAAGAGACTGTTACCGAAATCAAAGAAATTGTAGAACCGATTATTTTGGAAAGTAAATGTACCGATATTTACTATGACATTGTAAGAACAGGAAGAAAACTGTGGATTAGTGCATACATAACTTTAAATAAAGATGAGCTGTCTGTGAGAAGGTTTAAAATGTTGCAGACTCGTTGTATTGCTGCGCTGGCAGAAAAGTATACCGATTTTTATTTTGAATTACTTCCGGAGATTGAAGTAGATATGGAAGAAGTGAAAGAAGAGATTGAGGCGCAGGAGCAGGAAGCAGAACAGGTGCAAGAGGGCGTGTGAGATGGCGAAAAAGAAAAATATGAAATATATCGGAGCAGCCTTTCTGGTTGTGCTGCTAGGTTTTCTTGTTTTCTATATGCGGAAGCAATCCACAGAAGAGGCTGTAAGTGTCAGTGGATTTAAGCTGAATACAGCAATTCAAATCACTGCCTATGAATTAGAAGATGAAACAGTATTAAATAACGCTATGGAACTTTGTGACCGTTACGAGCAGATTTTCAGCAGGACAAGAACAGATAGTGAATTGTATCAGTTAAATCAGGGGACTCTCCCAAAAGAAAATGGAGAGTATGTGTTGTCAGAGGAATGTGCAGAGCTTATCAGATTAGGATTGTATTACAGCGAGCAATCTGATGGCGCATTTGACATTACAATTGAGCCGGTTTCTTCTCTGTGGGATTTTACAGCAGAAGAGCCGGAAGTGCCGGATGCAGAGCAGATCAACGAGGCGAGCCGATTAGTTGATTATAGAAAAGTAGAGTTAAATGGCAATCGGATTCGATTTGCTGAGGAAGGTATGGGAATTGAGTTGGGAGCGATTGCAAAAGGGTATATTGCTGATCGCATGAAGGAATTTTTGATCGAGGAGGGAGTAGAAAGTGCGATCATTGACCTGGGCGGCAACATATTGTGCGTAGGAGAGAAACCGGATGGAGATGCATTTCGAGTGGGAATCCAAAAGCCATTTGCCAAGAGGAGTGAAACAATCGCTACAGCAGAAATCAGAAATCGATCTGTTGTATCATCGGGAATCTATGAGCGTTGCTTTGAAAAAGACGGAGTTTTTTATCATCACATTTTAGATCCGAAAAGCGGGTATCCGTATGAAAATGATTTGACAAGTGTAACAATTTTCTCAGAGAAGTCAGTGGATGGAGATGCCTTGAGTACGACGTGTTTTGCATTAGGTTTGGAGAAAGGAATGGAATTGGTTGATTCGCTGGAGGATGTACAGGCGGTTTTTATTACAGAAGACGGTGAATTACATTTTAGTGAAAATTTTAATAAAAATGTTATATGGAATGAAGTGCAATGAGTTAATAGCTATTTAGAAATTTATCTAAATAGCTATTAACTTTTGTAAATACCTGCTTTCCTTTTTTATGATGCAATTGTTTTTATAAAATGATAGAATAGTATGGAGGTTGTTTAGAGGCAATCGCAGTAGTCCGGCTGCATTGATGGAAGGAGGCCCAATTAAAATGAACGGATGAGAAAGCCTGTAATTTGATTTGGGAAAAGAGGTAAGTATGGAATACGCACATCATTACAAATCCCCTATTGGCGGTATGATAATGGGTTCCGATGGAAAAGCGCTTACGGGGCTGTGGTTTGATAAGCAGAAATATATTGCAAATACATGGAAAGAGGAGTCGGAAGACAAAGACCTGCCTGTATTCCGAGATACAATTCGATGGCTGGAATTGTATTTTCAAGGAGAAGTTCCGGACTTTATACCGGAATTGAAACTGGAAGGAACTGAATTTAGAAAAGCTGTGTGGAAAATATTATTGACGATTCCGTATGGAGAGAGCATGACATACGGTGAAATTGCAGCGATTATTGCGAAACAGAGAGGAATTTCGCGTATGTCAGCACAGGCAGTAGGCGGCGCAGTCGGACACAATCCCATTTCTATTATTGTACCTTGTCATCGCGTGCTTGGGGCGGATGGAAGTCTGACAGGCTATGCCGGCGGGATTGAGAAAAAGATTGCATTATTAAAAATAGAGAACATAGGAGTGAGAGTAAAATGAACGAAAAAACAAAGAAAATTATTATGACAGTGGCAGCAGTGGTGATTGCCTGCGTATCATTTTTTGTTGTTGCGAAAATGGTTTCTTCTCCGGAATTTCATGAGAAAACCATTGCTTCTTTGAATGAGAAGCAGGAAACAGTATTGGAAATGACAGCTACGTCAACTGCGGCGTCGGCAGCAATTACATTGATCCCGGGGGATGCAGGACTTCCGATAGCAGAAAAGCTGACAGATTTGAGCGCATACTTTTTAATTGTGTTGTGTGCGCTGTTTTTGGAAAAATATTTGCTGACCATAACCGGGTATGTGACATTTAAGATTTTGATCCCGGTTGCCTGTATCCTGTTCTGTGTATATATTTACAGAAAAAATGAGCTGCTAAAGAATCTGATTGCCAGAATTGTGTTGTTTGCTGCGGCGATTGTTTTGGTTATTCCGGCAAGTGTGCAAGTTTCCAACATTATAGAGGATACATATCGTGTATCTATAGAAAGTACGATGGAATCTGCAAAAGAAGCAACAGAGGTTTTAGAGGAAAGTGCAGAGGCGGAAGATGAAAAAGGCTTTTTTGAGAATCTTGTAGATACTGTAAAAGGCGGTGTATCCGGAATTATTGAGAAGATGGAAACCGTTTTGATCAATTTTATTGAATCACTGGCTGTTATGCTGGTAACTGCATGTGTTATTCCAATCTTAGTGCTTGTGTTCTTTATTTGGCTGATCAAAACAATATTGGGTGTGAATGTGAATTATGATGTGAAAAAGATAAAGAAAAGGATCAGAGGATGAAAACGAAACAACTTAATTATACGGGAATTATAAAAGAAACTATAATATTGACAGGAGCGGTTGCCGTAATTGCAGCGGCTGTATATTTCTTCCTTGTACCGAGTCAGACATCTGTCAGCAGTATTTCAGGATTGGGAATTGTATTGTCGAATTTTATTTCGCTGCCTTTGTCTGCGATTACTATGATTTTGAATGTGGTACTTTTGATCATCGGGTTTATGACCTGCGGGAAGGAATTTGGTGTTAAGACTGTTTATACCAGCGTTGTACTGCCGGTGTTTTTGGCATTATTTGAAAAATTATTTCCAAATTTTGAGTCCATGACAGGAAGTGCGGAATTAGATGTGCTTTGTTACATTTTAGTTGTGAGTTTTGGGCTTAGTATTTTATTTAATCGAAATGCATCTTCCGGTGGTTTGGATATTGTAGCGAAAATTATGAATAAATATCTGCATATGGAACTGGGAAAAGCGATGTCGCTGTCCGGAATGTGTGTGGCTCTTTCTTCCGCACTTGTATACGATAAAAAAGCGGTTGTGCTGAGTATTCTTGGAACTTATTTTAATGGAATGGTATTGGATCATTTTATTTTTGGGCAGAATCTGAAACGAAGGGTTTGTATTATTACAAAGAAAGAGAAAGAACTGCGGGAGTTTATTCTGCATGAACTTCATAGCGGGGCAACCGTATATGAGGCGATTGGTGCTTATAATATGGAGAAACACAATGAAATTATTACAATTGTAGATAAAGGGGAATATCAAAAGTTGATGGATTATATCAATCATGAGGATCCGGATGCATTTATCACAGTCTATACTGTATCGGATATGCGATATCGGCCTAAGGTTTGAAAATGAAAAATGAATATGAAAACAAAAAATATTTCATAGAAAAATGGCGAAACGCTAAAAATCATTTTGAAATTAGACTTTTTTGCAAGAAATGATTGACGAAATGTCAAAAATTGTATAGAATACTAATCAGTGAGTAAAAAAGTGGAGGAATGGCTATGACACCGTATAAAGATTTAAGTGTAGAAGAGTTGGAAGAACTGAAACAAGAGCTGGAAAAGCAGTATGATGATATAAAAGCTAAGGGATTGAAGCTGGATATGTCTCGTGGAAAGCCGTCTACTGAGCAGTTGAATCTGTCCATGGGTATGCTGGATGTATTGAAAGCAGATTCAGATTTGGTTGGAGTAGATGGAGTTGACTGTCGAAATTACGGAGTACTGGATGGGATTACAGAAGCAAAACAGCTTCTTGCGGATATGATGGAAGTCCCAAAAGATAATATTGTAATTTTTGGTAATTCCAGTCTGAATGTCATGTATGATACAGTTGCTCGTGCAATGATCTGCGGTATTATGGGCAATACTCCATGGGCAAAGTTAGATAAAGTGAAATTTCTCTGTCCTGTACCGGGATATGACAGACATTTTGCGATTACAGAACATTTTGGTATTGAGATGATCAATATACCAATGACTCCAACAGGACCGGATATGGATCTGGTGGAAAAACTGGTGGCAGAAGATGAGTCTATCAAGGGAATCTGGTGTGTTCCGAAGTATTCAAACCCACAGGGGATCACATATTCTGATGAAACTGTACATCGTTTTGCTTGTTTGAAACCGGCAGCAAAGGATTTCCGTATTTTCTGGGATAATGCATATGGAATCCATCATTTATATGAAGATAAGCAGGATTATCTGATTGAAATTTTAATGGAATGTAAAAAAGAAGGCAATCCGGATATGGTGTATAAGTTCGCATCAACTTCCAAGATTAGTTTTCCAGGTTCCGGAATTGCTGCAATTGCAGCATCAGATAACAATCTGAAAGATATCCGCAGAATGATGCAGGTGCAGACAATCGGACATGATAAGGTGAATCAGCTCCGCCACGCGAGATATTTTAAAGATATTCATGGTATGGTAGAACACATGAAAAAACACGCAGATATTCTGCGTCCAAAATTTGATGCAGTAACAGATACGCTGGAGAGAGAACTGGGTGGATTGGAAATCGGTTCCTGGCTGAAACCATACGGAGGATATTTTATTTCTTTCGATTCTATGGAAGGATGCGCGAAAGCGATTGTAGCGAAAGCAAAAGAAGCAGGACTTGTGATGACAGCAGCAGGCGCTACATTCCCGTATGGAAAGGATCCGAAGGATAGCAATATCCGTATTGCACCATCTTATCCGACACCGGAAGAGTTGAAAGTTGCAACAGAAATCTTTGTGCTGAGCGTTAAACTGGTGAGCATTGATAAACTGTTGGGAAATCTGTAGGATTCAAAGAAATAGCTAAAAACCTCAAGAGAGAAAGTAATTTCTCGGCTTGAGGTTTTCTTTTTTAAAACATTTTTGGCTGTGTCAGAATATTTTTCACATGCTCGACTTCTTCTCTGGTAGCTTTCGCTGCAGGTACATAATAACTCTTTTCGCGGGCAACCTGATACAATTTCTCCTGTGACATTTCACATTCATTTCGAATCTGTTTCAGGCATTGTTTGAGTTCTTTGTTTTCTGTTTGGGGAATCATATCACCAAACATTTTCAGTTCACCGTTTACTCCGACCAAAGCGTCAGAAACCATTGTTTTCTCGTTCATTTTCAACACTCCTTATCATGGGATTTTGTTATAGGAATTTCATAAGTTCTTGTTTGTTTTTCATTGCAGAATCTGCGGCGTCCTGGAAGAGTTTCTTGATTTCGGCATCTTCTGTCTGTGAAGCGTAGTCAGTCATTTTTGCGTGTGTGGTGTCATAGCCGCCAATTAAATGACGGAGATTTTGTAAATCAAGTATTGATATTTCAGACATATCATTACCTCCTAAAAATGTGTAAAAGATTAATTTGCTACAGGAGTAGTATGTCCGTAAATTGAAGAATTATGAGCCATGCTTGATTTCAGAATAAAATTTCCAAATAATTCGCGCATCTCGGATGAGGAGCGATACATACTTTCTGGATGCCATTGCACACCGATTACAAATGGATGAGAGGGCATTTCAATTGCTTCGATGGTATGGTCTGATGCAGTGGCGCTTACGGAAAGATTTTTTCCGACTTCGTCTAAAGACTGGTGGTGATAACTGTTTACGAATAAACAGTTGCCGATATAGTCGCGTAGTTGAGATTTGGCTGTGACAAATATTTTGTGACTGACTTCCTGGCGGGAATAAGATTGCTGCATGTGATCCAGGTGCTTTCCGGGCTGTAGGGGAAAATCCTGATATATAGTACCGCCGCAGGCTACATTTAATACTTGCATTCCCCGACAGATGGCAAAAACAGGTTTTTCCGTTTCTAATATTTGTTTCATAATTCGAATTTGAAATAAATCCAGTGTGATGTTGGTTTTTCCATTTCCATTTTGTGGCTCTTGTCCAAAGAGCAGAGGCGTGATATCGTTTCCACCACAAAAAAGAAAACCATCACAAAGGGAAATGTATTCTTCCAGGATCCGATCTGAGCGAATCAGAGGCAGAATCAGAGGGATTCCGCCGGAATAGCGGACGGATTGGATGTAAGGATTTGCAACGAATTGATTCTGTTCGATAAAGCCGCAGACAATAATGCCGATTTTGGGTTTCATATACGATTCCTTTCTTTAAAATATATAAATGTTTATAAATAATGGGGGATGATTCTAAGATAGGTTATGTAAGAAAATGGAAACTTATACATAGATAATTTGTGAAGAAAAAATCAAGTGTGTTAATAAAAAATCGTTCGTGTTAATAAAATATCTTTTGTTGTGTTCTAAGGGAGATATTTGTATAATCATATTAATAGGATAAAAATACAGCATATCTTTGTATGAAAAGAATGAAATGAGAAAGGAGTTGAATATATGAGTACAGAGAAACAGTATTTTGATAAAATAGCGGAGCATGGTCAATTAATCGTGATATCAGGACCAAGTGAGGTGGGAAAAAGGACGATCATTCAATCATACATGGAACTGCATCCCAATGCAGTTAAATGTACGACAGTAACAACCAGACAGCCGCGTCCTGAGGAAGAAGAGGGAAGAGAACATTATTTCCTGTCTAATACAGAATTTGACCGGATGGTTCGTTCTCAGCAGCTATTGGAGTACAGTTACTATAATCTGAATGGATATGGTACCCCACGCAGAGCAGTAGAAGAGGAACGGGGACGTGGGAAAAATGTCATCATGATCGCAGATGTTATGGGTGCGATGAAGATTCGTGCAATGTGTCCGGATGCAACTTTGATTTTTATTTTGCCGCAAACATGGGAAGAACTGGAGAAACGTGTGCGTGAAAGACATGATGGAAAGGAAGATGTGATTGAAGAACATCTTCTCGCTGCACAGGAGCAGATTTTGTGTGCAGAACAGTATGACTATATTTTAATTAATGATACTGTAGAAGATACTGTACGCAGAATGGGACAGATAATTCATGGCAATCGCTATAGCAGAAATTGTATGAAAGCATTTATGGCAAGTTATATTGAAAGTGAGATTCAGTCAGATCTTGCAGATGAACTTCGCTCATTATGATTTTACTTAAAAAACGAGGAACAGCAGTCGCTGTTCCTCGTTTTTAATGACTCTTATTCGTCTAACATTCCCTGCATTTTCATTGCGCGAACTTTTAATGGAAGTCCGAACAGGGTAATGAATCCATCTGCATCGTGGTGATCATACAAATCTCCGGTAGTGAAACTTGCAAGTGATTCACTGTACAGAGAGTATGGAGAAGTTTCTCCGGCTTTGATGATGTTGCCTTTGTACAGTTTGAATTTCACTTCACCGGTTACATATTGCTGTGTAACATCGATGAAAGCCTGAATTGCTTCGCGGAGTGGTGTGAACCATTTTCCTTCATAAACAATCTGTGCAAATTTATTTCCCATATCTTTTTTCACTTCATATGTAGCTCGATCCAGAACGAGTTCTTCTAATTGTTCATGAGCAGCCATTAAGATTGTTCCGCCCGGTGTTTCATATACGCCGCGGGATTTCATTCCTACTACACGATTTTCTACAATATCTACAATGCCAATGCCATGTTTTCCGCCTAGAGCATTTAATTCAGTGATAATCTCAGAAACTTTCATTGCTTTTCCATTTAAAGTTTTTGGTACACCGGCTTCAAATGTCATGGTAACATATTCTGCCTCGTCCGGCGCTTTTTCCGGAGATACACCGAGTACAAGCAGATCGTCATAATTTGGCTCGCATGCAGGATCTTCCAGTTCCAGACCTTCATGACTGATGTGCCACAAGTTGCGGTCGCGGCTGTAGCTGTGTTTTGTGTCAAAAGGAAGATTGATGCCATGTGCCTGACAGTATTCAATTTCTTCTTCACGAGACTGCATTGTCCAGATATCTGTCATACGCCATGGTGCAATAATCTTCAAATCCGGAGCAAGTGCTTTGATTCCAAGTTCAAAACGAATCTGATCATTTCCTTTTCCGGTAGCTCCGTGACAGATTGCTGTAGCGCCTTCTTTACGTGCAATTTCTACAAGACGTTTTGCAATAACAGGACGAGCCATGGATGTTCCGAGCAGATATTTGTTTTCATAAACAGCTCCTGCTTTTACACAAGGCATGATGTAATCGTCACAGAATTCGTCGATGATGTTTTCGATATATAGTTTGGAAGCGCCTGATAATTTTGCACGTTCTTCCAATCCATCTAATTCTTCTCCCTGACCGCAGTCGATGCAGCAGCAGATTACCTCATAGTCAAAATTTTCTTTCAGCCATGGAATGATAGCTGTTGTGTCCAATCCACCTGAATATGCCAATACTACTTTTTCTTTACTCATGATAAATCCCTCCTGAAATAATTTATGATACTTGAATGATTTTTAAATTGGTATTCTTTTGAAACTATGCATTACTATACACCATATTTTATAATTATGCAATAGAAAATGTAAAAAAATAAAAATATACATAAAAACCATTGTTTTATGCATAAAATGTGAAGAAATATACATTCGGATAAAGGGAGGGAAAGGCGTTTTTTTAATATGGTTGTTCTCGATTCTTTTTTCTTTTTGTGGTATAATTCGATATTATGCAATTGCGAAGGGAGGCGTCTTTTATGGGCGAACAGAAGCCTGAAAAAGTGAAAAAACATATATGTACGGGTTTGCTGGCCCATGTTGATGCAGGAAAAACGACACTTTCAGAAGCGCTTTTATATTCCAGCGGCAGCATTCGTAAGCTGGGACGTGTGGATAACCAGAATGCATTTTTAGATACCTATAAGCTGGAACGAGAAAGAGGAATTACGATTTTTTCCAAACAGGCTGTGATGCAGCTGGATGATGAAAAGATGGTTACGTTGTTAGATACGCCGGGGCATGTGGATTTTTCTGCGGAAATGGAACGAACACTACAGGTGTTGGATTATGCAATACTGGTTATCAGCGGAGCGGATGGTGTACAGGGACATACAGAAACCTTGTGGCGTCTTTTGTCAAAATATCAAGTGCCGACATTTCTATTTATTAATAAGATGGATCAGGCAGGAACCGATGAAATTGCTCTCATGGCGGAATTAAAGAATCGGTTGAGTGATTGTTGCGTTGATTTTAGTGCAGGGGGAGCGGACGCAAAAATTCGTCATAGGAATGATGAATTTTTGGAAAGTGCAGCAGTGTGCGATGAGAAGTTGTTAGAAATGTATTTAGAAAACGGAAATTTGAGTTTAGAAGCCATTTCTGAAAGCATCCGACAGAGGAAGATGTTTCCCTGCTTTTTTGGATCGGCGCTCAAAATGACAGGAATCGATCTGTTTATTCAGGGGATGAGTGATTACATGAAATGTCCGGAATACCCGGATGGGTTTGGTGCAAAGGTATATAAAATTACAAGAGATGAACAGGGAAATCGATTGACTTATATGAAGATAACAGGAGGACATCTGTCTGTCAAAGAGATGCTTTCCGGATATGTAAAACAGGGGAAGGGACAAGACGAGGAGCTCTGGCAGGAAAAAGTCAATCAGATCCGTATTTATTCCGGAGCAAAATATGAAACGGTAAACGAGGCGAAAGCCGGAATGGTCTGTGCAGTAACCGGATTAACGGAAACTTATCCCGGAGAAGGTCTGGGGAGTGAAGAAGAATCAGATATGCCGGTGTTGGAACCTGTTTTGAATTATCAGATTTTGTTGCCGGAAGGATGTGATGTTCATCAGATGCTTCAAAATCTCAGACAGTTGGAAGAGGAAGAGCCATTATTGCATGTAGTCTGGAATGAGACTTTGGCGGAAATTCATGTACAATTGATGGGGGCAGTACAGATTGAAGTGTTGCAAAGCCTGATAGAAGAACGTTTTGGCGTGGGTGTACAGTTTGATTCCGGAAATATTGTATATAAGGAAACTATTTCAGATGTTGTAGAGGGAGTCGGACATTTTGAACCACTCCGTCATTATGCAGAGGTTCATTTGCTGTTAGAACCGGGAGAAAGAGGGAGTGGTATTCAGATTTTTGCCGATTGCAGCGAGGATCTTCTGGATCGAAACTGGCAGCGTTTGATTTTGACACATTTAGAGGAAAAGGAACATCTTGGAATTTTGCTGGGAGCGCCGATTACAGATCTGCGTATTACGCTTGTATCTGGAAAAGCTCATCAGAAACATACGGAAGGTGGAGATTTCCGACAGGCAACATATCGAGCAGTGCGGCAAGGGCTGAAACAGGCGGAGAGTGTGCTGCTGGAGCCGTATTATGAATATCGTCTTGAGGTGCCCGCTGATTTGATTGGACGGGCGATGTCAGATATGCAGAGGATGCATGGAACATTTGGTGTGCCGGAACAAGAAGGTGAAATGTCTGTGTTGACGGGGGAGGTTCCGGTTATAACAATGCGAGATTATCAGACGGAAGTAATCGCTTATACAAAAGGGCGGGGCCGATTACTCTGTCAAATGAAAGGATATTTTCCTTGTCATAATACAGAAGAAGTAGTGACGGCAGCAGGATATGATTCAGAACGTGATCTGGAGAATCCGACAAGTTCTGTTTTTTGTGCGCATGGTGCAGGTTTTGTAGTAAAATGGGACGAAGTACCTGAATATATGCATTTGGAATCTGTTTTAAAAAAAGCTGAACCGGAAGAGAAAACGGAAGAAGTCGTCTATACATCGGCAGCAGTGCGAAGAGCGAGTGTACTATCGGCATTGTCGCCGGAGGAAGAAGCCGAATTGGATCGGATGGCGGAAGAATCACGAAGAAAACGAGAGCAGGCACGAAAAAAGTATTCTTATCGAAAAGAGTTTAGCAGTGAAGTTCGAGGCAGTATTTCAGGAAAACCAAAAGAGCGGTTAAAGGAATATCTTCTGGTAGATGGCTATAATATTATTTTTGCATGGGATGAATTGCGGGAATTGGCAGAAGTAAATATGGATGGAGCACGTGGAAAATTAATGGATATTCTGTGCAATTATCAAGGTGTTCGAAAATGTTCTTTGATTCTGGTCTTCGATGCATATAAATTAAAGGGATTTCCGGGAGAGGTACAGCGATATCATAATATTTATGTGGTGTATACAAAAGAAGCAGAAACAGCGGATCAATATATCGAAAAGGTTGCTCATGAGATTGGGCGGAAATATGAAGTGACAGTTGCTACATCGGATGGAACGGAGCAGGTGATTATTCGTGGCCAGGGATGTAGATTATTGTCAGCAAAAGAATTAAAAGAAGAGGTAGATCTGGTACAAAAAGAATTACGGGAAGAGCATATGGGTAAGGCGGAGAGTACGAAAAATTATCTTTTCCATTATCTTGATGAAGAGACGGCAGAACAAATGGAGGAAGTACGGCTCGGAAAAAAAGAACATGAATAAGAGACAAGAAAGAGGTTGTGACTATGCACAACCTCTTTTGAAATGAATCGTTATTTATGCTTTCTCTTTCGATAGAAGGTAAAAGTAATGACGCTTCCGAGAGAGAGCAGAACCAATGAACTCCATAATGTCAGATGACTGTTGTCACCGGTTTTTGGCGGGGTGCCAGGTTTGTTTGGTTTGCTGTCTGGAACAGCAGGTTTGCCGGTAGTTTTAAAGGATGCTTTAATTGTGACATCATTGGCCGGCATTTCAAATGTATATGTACCATCTTTTTGCTTTTTCAGTTTGATTGTCTGATTTTTAGAATCAACTGCAGTTATTTTATCTAGTTTATATCCTTTATCAGGAACAGCGGTTAAAATAACCTTGCTTCCGACAGTATAAGAGGTTTGAGGAACTGTAACCTTACCGTTTTTGCTGTCCTGAATTGTTACTTTATAAGTTGTTTCTGTTCCGCTTTCAGGCCTGAAAGTTGCATTTACAGTGATATCGCTTGCAGGCATAGTAAATGTATAGACACCATTTCCCTGATCCGCAATTGAAACTGCTTGTCCATCCAGTGTGTGAATCACAACATTGGCTACAACATAACCTTTAACTGGTTTGACAATCAATTGAACAGTGCTGTTTTCTACAGCTGTTTCTGGTATTTCGATTGTTCCGTTTTTCATTTCCGGAACATGAATTGCGTAAGAAACTTCAACCGGAGTGTCTTCTTTAAAAGCAGCAGTTACAGTTACATCGCTAGATGGCATTACAAATGTATAAGAACCATCTTCCTGAGCTGTTGTCTCAACAAGGTTTCCAGATGCATCTGTTACGGTAATCATATTCAGAATATATCCCTTTTCTGGTGAAGCAGATAAAGCGACAATACTTCCTTCGTTTGCAGTTGTTGGAACTGATACAGTACCGTTTTCTGTTTCTGCGATGCTGATATTGTATGTGGTAGCTTTACTGATGGTGTAAGATTCTCCAGCAGTTGTAGGGAAGGAAAGTTTGTTTACATCATCAGAAGGAACAGAAGTTGCTACAAAGTTTCCAGCGGAATCTTTCACTACATACTCGGATAAGTTTGGATATTCGCCAATAAAGTCTCCACCATTGCGGGATGTAATCTTGAAGGATTCTGCAACACCGTCTGTCCATTTCATATCAACCACAAAGTTTCCACGTGCAACAATTCCGTTTACATATCCGGTATTCCATTGTTCCGGTAAAGCTGGAAGGAACTGTACATATCCTAACTGGCTTTGCAGCAGCATTTCATTTACGCCTGCAGTATAACCATAGTTTCCATCGATCTGGAAGATTGGGCGTTGTTTGTAATTAGCTCCGCCGCCATGTGAAGAAAACATATTGGTTAAGAATCCAGAGTTGCCTCCGCCTACAGCAGATTGTACAATTTGGAATGCTTCATCAGAATGTCCGGTACGTGCCCAGAGGTTTAATTTATGAGCTTTGGACCAGCCGGTTGCATCCAGACCACGTTCATTTAATGAAACCATAGCAGCATTCATAAATTCTGCATTATCTTTGTTGATCAGATTTCCAGGATACAGAGCCATCAAATGTGAAAGATGTCTGTGCGGTGGCTGCTGACCACCAGACTGAGCACCAAGACTTTCTCTCCACTGTGGAATATCGATTTCTTCTAAGTCACCGGCCTGAGCTTTTCCAAATGAAGTTTCTTCAAACCATTCTTTGACCTGTCCGTCATCTCCTACGATGACCGGATCTAATTTGGATTGTTTATCTTCCCACACAGTAATTAAATCTTCATCAACGCCGAGTGTTCTGGCCGCCTGGATAGTATTTTCAAAGTGCTGCCAAATAAATTGCTGGTCATAGGACGCTCCACTGACAATTGGACCGTTCTCAGGAGAATAAGATGGAGATGAAACATAACGTTGTTGGTATTCACTCCAGTATAATGCTTCGTTCCAGAAGTTTGCAACTTCTTTCATGGAAGGATACAGTTCGTTTCTTAAATATTCCTGATCTCCCGTATAGAGATAATATTCATAACAGTTAAGCAGTGCCCAGGCAGAACCAATCGGATTCCAGCCGGCGGCATTATTTTTTTGTCCCATTGTTGCGAACATATAAGGTGTACTGAAACATCCGACTAACCAACCATTTTCTTCCCCTTCATTACTCTTGATACCAAAAGCAGCTGCGGCTGCACCACGTCCGGCTTCGCGCAGGACTGCGAGGTAATCATTGTAAGGAATATGGCATTCACCTAAGTTACTTGCCATTGTAGGCCAGTAGTTCATCTGTATGTTGATGTTGAAGTGGTAGTCACCGCCCCATGCAAAGCCACCTTCACCCCAGACACCTTGCAGGTTGGTTGGCAGTGAACCTTCGCGGGAACCAGCGATGGTCAAGTAACGACCAAACTGGTAGCACATAATTTCCAATGCGCGTTGTTCCGCTTCTGTAGGAATTTCGCCACCAGTGTTATCTACCATGTTTCGATATTTTTTAATTAGCTCATCTGTTGGAATCTGAGGAATTTCTTCGTTAAATCCAAGTTCCATACGTGAGAAAAGAGCAGAATGATCGTCAACGTGTCTCTTTTTCAGCACATCATATCCTTCTTCGGAAATGATATTAGAGGCAGATGCAATACGTGAAGTAATTGCTTCGTGTGGATGTTCACCTCGGAAAGAAGGCAGTTCCATTTTATAATCTGTGCCACAAGCTAAAATTAAGGTGGCGGAATCAGCGCCGTTAACGGTAATGGAAGTACCATCGGAGGTAAGCTCTCCACTGTCATTTAGGACTTTCAACTGCGCTTCTGTATTTAAGTTATTGCGTCTTAATGTACTGGTCATGGTGATAGTATCTTCATTGGTAGATAAGACTCCGGACCCAGTACAATCAGATAAGTTGGTTTTGAAGGTGATTTTACCAGCTTGATCTGCAGTCAACCGTACGACAAGTATGTTGTCAGGATGACTATTGAAGTATTCGCGTGTGTAGTGAACTCCCTCATAGTCATAGTTTATGGTAGAAAGTGCTGTACGCATATCCAGATCACGTACATAGTTTTCTACTTTACTCTCGTCAATCGCATCGTTGGAGATATAGAGATTAGCAAAATCTTGTGGCGCATCATAACCTGTTAAATCTCCCATCAGTTTGTTCAGCCAGTTCATAGGCTCTCCATAGGTAGAAGTACCGCTGGATTCATAGGAATCTTCAGAGAAACCGAAAACGTATTCAGATTTGTCATCTAATTTTTCACGAATTGCAGTTAAATTATCTTTGATAGTCTGCAAGTCTTCGTCGGTTTCGGTAGGATTGGTATTTCCGTACTTGTAATTATAAGAATCAGCAGGACCTCCTTTCCATACTGTTTTTTCATTAATATGGATTTTGTCTTTTTGGACTCCGCCATATAATAACCCACCCATATATCCATTTCCAATGGCGAGGGCTTCGGTTTCCCATGCGTAATAGTCATTCTGATTAGCAGGTTCATCATACCAAAGCCTCAGTAAATTGTCATTTGCAAGTGGTGTGGGTTCTGCAGCAGGTTGTTCTGCCAATGCTGTTGTAGACAATAGAGAGACACTCATTACAGTGGCCATAGATATGCCTACAAACTTTTTGAATCGTGTTTTCATGCTTTTTCCTCCGTAGTTCAATAAAATTTGAATATTAATTTGAATATTTTATTCAGATATCAAATGGTGTATCAATCCTCCTTTGTAAGCCAAACGAGATGGCTTTGTATAGTTTGTTTTTACAGCAGATTTTATTCAAAACGAAGAAAAGAACTCGGTTTGTGGAGCTCTTTTTGAATGATATATGGAAAAATAACCATATATTCCGCTGTAAATCCTTTTGTAACTATGGAATATTATACCGCCACAATAAAAAAAGTCAATAAAAATTAGTGATAATTAATAAAAAAATGAATTTAATTTACTTTTTTTGTGGAATATGTACAAAAAATAAAAGAAAAATTAATTTCGTTATTTTGACGAGAATAAAATTGGATTAGACCTTGACAAATGATAAAAACTGAGTAAATATACCAATGAGAGTGTATAAAAGCAGACAGACTAGGGTGGATAAATCATGGATAGAAAAGAAATACTCAGTAAGAAAGAAAAAATTGTAGTTAAGGTCGGAACTACAACCATTACATATGAAGAAACAGGGAATATTAATTTAGATAAATTGGAAAAGTTTGTGCGTATTTTGATTAATCTCCGGAATCAGGGAAAACAGGTAATTGTAGTTTCTTCCGGGGCGGTAGGCGTTGGCAGAATGGCTCTTGGTATGGAGCATAGACCGGAAACAGAGGCAGAAAAGCAAGCGTGCGCTGCAGTTGGACAAGGCAGACTGATGATGATTTATGAGAAGCTGTTTAATGAATATAGTCAGTTGACGGCACAGGTATTATTGACAAAAGAATCAATTACCAATGTTGAATGTCGAAAAAATGCCCGTCAGACATTTGATGCATTATTAAAGATGAACGTAGTTCCTATTGTAAATGAGAATGATGCAATTTCCGTAGATGAGCTGGCATACGGAAATTTTGGGGATAATGATACTCTGGCGGCAAATGTGGCAGAGTTAGTAGGCGCTGATCTGCTGGTGTTGCTTTCTGATATTGAAGGCATGTATACAGCGGATCCGAAAACGAATCCGAATGCGCGTTTTATCCATACAGTTGTAGAAATTGATGAGTCACTGGAGCGAATGGCAGGTGGTTCAGGCAGTGATTTCGGTACCGGCGGGATGGCAACAAAAGTAAATGCGGCAAAGGTAGTTACGGATGCCGGTGCAGATATGATTATTGCAAATGGAGATAATATTTATACAATCAATGATATTATGGCAGGAAAGAAAGTGGGCACTTTATTTTTGTCCAGACAGCATGGGAAGGAACTGGAAAATGAACTTGCACCGGAACGTGCGAAATTTCGGCGTCAGGTAAAACGTCTGAAAAAAGCAGAAGAAAAGGGACATGCGGAAAACGGTGACAAGGTACAGTTGAATAGTGGCAGTGGATACGGAACAAAGGAGACGACTACAGCACATTCATATAAGATGGAGGAAAGTCGATATGGAGAATTATATGGAAATACTTGGTAAACGTGCGAAGGATGCATCCCGGGAAAGTGCAAAGCTTGGAACCGATGAAAAAAATAAAGGGCTTTTTGCGGTAGCGGATGAACTTTGTAAACAGAGTGCATATTTGTTGAGTGAAAATGAAAAGGATGTGCAGGAGGCGGAATCGAAAGGCGTTAAGAAATCACTGATCGATCGTCTGCGTTTGACGGAACAGAGAATTGAGGATATGGCGGAAGGCTTGAGACAGATTGCAGGTTTGGAAGATCCAATTGGAGAAGTGCTGGAAATGAAAAATCGTCCAAATGGGCTGCGCATCGGGAAAAAGAGAGTTCCGTTAGGGGTAATTGGGATTATTTATGAATCCAGACCGAATGTAACAGCAGATGCATTTGGACTTTGTTTTAAAACAGGAAATGCTGTGATTCTTCGCGGAGGGAGCGATGCGATTCACTCCAATCTTGCAATTGTGCATACGATAAAAGAAGCACTTCGGAAGGTAAAATTGCCGCAGGATTTAATCTTATTGGTAGAAGATACCAGTCGCGAGACTGTGCAGCAGATGATGAAATTACATGATTATATCGATGTGTTGATTCCGCGGGGAGGCGCAGGGCTGATTTCGACTGTAGTTGAGAACAGTACAGTTCCGGTAATTGAAACCGGAACCGGAAATTGTCACATTTTTGTGGATGAGAGCGCCGATATTGAAATGGCAGTGGATATTATTGAAAATGCGAAAACACAGCGTATGGGTGTATGCAATGCCTGTGAGTCTTTAGTTGTACATGAAGGGATTGCTAAAAAAGCCGTACCTGAGATTGTGAAAAGACTGAAACTGCATCAGGTGGAAATCAGAGGAGACGAGAGAGCGCAGGAACTTATGAGCGAGATTGTTCCGGCGACAGAAGAAGATTGGGGAACAGAGTATCTCGATGCGATCATTTCTTTGAAAATTGTAGATTCGATCGAGGATGCAATCCATCATATCAATCAATATAATACCGGACATTCGGAATCTATTATTACCAATGATTATGATCATGCATTAAAGTTTCAGGATGAAGTCGATGCAGCGGCGGTTTATGTAAATGCCTCTACAAGATTTACAGATGGTTTTGAGTTTGGATTTGGAGCAGAAATTGGGATTAGTACGCAGAAACTTCATGCAAGAGGACCAATGGGGCTGCTTGCTCTGACAACAACGAAGTATATTATTTTTGGAAATGGACAGATTCGTAAATAAAAGGGTACCGTTGAAGTGTTTCATTTTGTAAATGAGATGCTTGCAACGGTATTTTTTTACAAAAAATAAAAAGAAGGGGTTGCATAATATGCATTATAGATGTATAATTATGCAAAATATTATTACAGAGTATGCTCTGGTATTGTATGAGAAGGGAAGGTTAATCAATCATGATCAAAGTGGGAATTATAGGAGCTACAGGTTATGCCGGCGGTGAATTGGTCAGAATATTGACTGCACATAAAGAAACTGAAATTGTATGGTATGGATCCAGAAGTTATATAGATCAGAAATATGCGTCTGTGTATCAGAACTTCTTTCAGATTGTAGATGCAAAGTGTATGGATGATAATATGCAGGAATTGGCAGACCAGGTGGATGTGATTTTTACAGCAACGCCACAGGGATATTGTGCATCACTTGTAAATGAAGAGATTTTGGCAAAGACAAAAGTCATTGATTTAAGTGCTGATTTTCGGATAAAAGATGTTTCCGTCTATGAAAAATGGTATGGAATTGAGCATAAAAGTCCACAGTTTATCGAGGAAGCTGTTTATGGACTGTGTGAAGTGAATCGTGAACAGATAAAACAAGCGCGTTTGCTGGCGAATCCGGGATGTTATACAACTTGTTCCATTTTGACGGCATATCCGCTGGCAAAAGAAGGTCTGATTGACATGAATACGTTGATTATTGATGCAAAATCAGGAACATCCGGAGCAGGAAGAGGTGCAAAGGTTGCAAATCTTTTCTGTGAGGTGAATGAGAATATGAAAGCCTATGGGGTGGCAACACACAGACATACACCGGAGATTGAGGAGCAGCTTGGGTATGCGTCGGGACAGAACGTGGTACTGAACTTTACGCCACATCTGGTGCCAATGAACAGAGGAATTTTGGCAACGGAATATGCAAAACTGAAAAAAGATGTAACTCATGAAGAAATTAAGGCTGTTTATGATGCATATTATGCGAAAGAAAAGTTCATCCGGGTGCTTGAAAAAGATGTTTGCCCGGAAACAAAATGGGTAGAAGGCAGCAATTATGTGGATATCAATTTTAAAATCGATGAGAGAACCGGAAGAATTATTATGATGGGGGCAATCGATAATCTTGTAAAAGGCGCAGCAGGTCAGGCAGTTCAGAATATGAATCTGATGTTTGGGTTAAAAGAATCCGAAGGCCTGGATCTGATCCCGATGTTTCCGTAGAAACAAAAAGAGCAGGAGTATGACAATGAAGATTAGAACAATGACAATAGAAGACTACGATGGCGTGTATGAATTGTGGATGACAATCAAAGGGTTTGGAATTCGCAGCATAGATGATTCCAGAATCGGTGTGGAACGATTTCTGAAAAGAAATCCAACGACAAGCGTTGTGGCTGAGGAAGATGGAAAAATTGTTGGAAGTATTTTGTGTGGACATGACGGCAGACGAGGTTGTTTATATCATGTCTGTGTGCATGAGAAATATCGAAGACATGGCATAGGGAAAGCAATGGTTGTCTGCGCGATGGAACAGTTAAGGAAAGAGCAGATCAGCAAAGTTTCACTGATTGCTTTTACAGAAAATGATATTGGAAATGCATTTTGGAATACGATCGGCTGGACAGAACGGCTGGATCTGAACTATTACGATTTTGTCTTAAATGAAGCAAATATCACAGCTTTTAATGAACAGTGAGAGAAAATCAGAGAGAATGTAGAAAGAAGGGAATTGGAAATGAAGGTAATAGACGGTGGAGTGACGTCTGCAAAAGGATTTTATGCAGCGGCTGCAGCAGCGGAAATTAAATATAAAGGTCGTACGGATATGGCGTTGATCTATAGTGAAAAGCCATGTAAAACAGCGGGAACATTTACTACCAATGTGGTGAAGGCAGCGCCGGTAAAATGGGATCGACAGGTAGTAGAGTCAGGTGTAAAATCACAGGCTGTTATTGTGAATTCAGGGATTGCAAATGCGTGTACCGGACAAGAAGGAATGCAGTATTGTAAAGAAACAGCAGAAAAGGCGGCAGAAGTTCTTGGAGTGGACAGCGCAGGTGTGTTGGTTGGCTCTACGGGTGTGATCGGAATGCAGCTGCCTATGGAACGCATTAAAAAGGGCGTAGAACTGCTTGCTCAGTCAAAAGAAAAGAGCCGTCAGGCGGGGAATCTTGCTGCGAAGGCAATCATGACTACGGATACTGTAGAAAAAGAAGTGGCTGTACAGTTGGAAATCGGCGGAAAAACGGTTACTATAGGAGGAATGGCAAAGGGGTCAGGAATGATTCATCCGAATATGTGCACGATGCTTGCATATATTACGACAGATGCGGTGATTACAAAAAAAGCGCTGCAGAAAGCCTTGAGAGAAGATGTAGAAGATACATATAATATGATTTCGGTAGATGGAGATACGTCTACCAACGATACGGTATTGTTGCTGGCAAATGGAAAGGCAAAAAATGAAAAAATTCATATAGGTACACCAGAATATCAATTGTTTGTAGAGGCGCTTCACTATGTGAATGAAACACTGGCAAAAAAAATGGCAGGAGATGGAGAAGGCGCCACTGCGTTATTTGAAGTGAAGGTCGTGAATGCAAAAACGAAAAAGCAGGCAAAGACTCTTGCAAAATCAGTAATCTGTTCAAATTTAACGAAAGCTGCTATTGCAGGTCATGATGCAAATTGGGGCAGAATTTTGTGCGCAATGGGGTACTCCGGGGAGATGTTTGATCCGGAAAAAGTAGATCTTTATATTGAAAGCAAGGCAGGAAAGCTGCAGCTGATTCAAAATGGAGTCGCTTTGGATTATAGTGAAACAAAAGCGACAGAGATTCTTTCACAACCGGAAATGACAGCAACAGCAGATATAAAAGAGGGAACAGAAGATGCGACTGCATGGGGATGTGATCTGACACATGGATATATAGATATCAATGCAGATTACCGCAGCTGAGTCTGATAGAAGTATAGGGAGAGACAGGAAATATAGATACAAAATATGCAGAACAGGGAGGACATTCTTATGAATCAGAATATGCAGCAATATTTAGACAAGGCACAGGTGCTGATTGAGGCACTTCCTTATATACAACGTTTTAACCGCAAGATTATCGTAGTGAAATATGGCGGAAGTGCGATGGTTGATGAAGAACTGAAGAAACAAGTGATTGAAGATGTAACATTGTTAAAACTGGTCGGTTTTAAACCAATCATTGTGCATGGAGGCGGAAAAGAAATCAGCCGCTGGGTCAATAAAGTTGGGATGGAGCCAAAATTTATCAATGGTCTGCGTGTGACGGATGAAGATACTATGGAAGTTGCAGAGATGGTGCTTGGAAAAGTAAATAAGAGTCTGGTGCAGCACGTAGAAGAGCTGGGAGTACGCGCGATCGGAATCAGTGGAAAAGATGGCGGTCTGTTAAAAGTAGATAAAAAGTATTCTGATGGCAAGGATATTGGATATGTGGGAGAAGTGAAAGAAGTAAATGCTCAGATTCTTTATGATCTGCTGGAAAAAGATTTTCTTCCAATTGTATGTCCGGTCGGACTGGATGATGAATACCATACATATAACATCAATGCAGATGATGCGGCTTGTGCAATTGCACGTGCAGTACAGGCGGAAAAATTAGCATTTTTAACAGATATCGAGGGGGTTTATAAGGATCCGAAAGATCCGGGAACTTTGATTTCTGAGTTATATGTGGAAGAGGCGGAAAAATTGATGGAGGATGGAAATATTGGCGGCGGAATGCTCCCTAAGTTACAGAACTGTATCGATGCTATTGAACATGGTGTGTCCAGAGTTCATATTTTGGATGGCCGTATTCCACATTGTCTGTTGTTAGAGATTTTTACAAATAAAGGAATTGGAACCGCTATTTTGAAAGGCGAAGAAGGCAGGTATTATCATGGTGAATGAAAATGTTTTAAAAGCAGAAGAAAATCTGCTGCATATTTATAATCGGTTTCCGCTTACGTTAGATCATGGTGACGGAGTTTATCTATATGATACCGATGGGAAAAAATATTTAGACTTCGCGGCAGGTATTGCTGTGATGGGATTGGGATATCATAATCGTGAGCTTGAAGATGCATTGAAAGAGCAGATCGAGAAACTTTGTCATACATCAAATCTCTATTACCATGAGAATTGTGGAGAAGCGGCAGCTGCACTTAATCGGGCGTCCGGTATGGATCGGGTATTTTTTACAAACAGTGGGACAGAGGCGATTGAGGGAGCGCTGAAAACTGCACGCAAATATGCGTATCTCAAACAATCCGGACGGTATGAAATCATTGCTATGGAGAATGCATTTCATGGACGTTCTATGGGGGCAGTTTCGGTAACAGGAACCAAAGCATATCGGGAACCGTTTGAACCGATGCTCTTCGGTGTACATTTTGCAGAATATAACAATCTGGAAAGTGTAAAAGCGCTGGTAAATGATAAGACATGTGCAATTCTATTGGAACCATTGCAGGGAGAAGGCGGTATCTATCCGGCTACACAGGAGTTTATGGAAGGAATCCGCAAGATTTGTGATGAACAGGACATCTTGATGATCTGTGATGAAATCCAATGTGGGATGGGAAGAACAGGATCCATGTTTGCGTGGCAGGAGTACGGGGTGCGGCCGGATATCCTGACAATGGCAAAAGCAATCGGAAATGGAATTCCGGTGGGGGCATTTGCGGTAACGGAAAAAGTAGCAGAAAATTCTATGAAACCAGGAGATCATGGATCTACATATGGCGGCAATCCATTGGCGTGTATGGCGGTAAAAAAGGTTCTGGAGATATATGAAAAAAATCAGATTTTGAAACATGTTCAAGAGGTGGCTCCATATCTGGCACAGCGATTAGACGCCTTAAAGGAGAAATATGACTGTATCAAAGAACGGCGCGGAAAAGGTCTGATCCAGGGAATTGAACTGACCGTAAATCCATCCGGTGTTGTGAAGAAGGCATTAGAAGAAGGACTTATTATCATTACAGCAAAGGGAAATACAATTCGTTTTGTACCTCCGCTGATTATTGATAAAGTACATGTGGATGAGATGATCGAGAAATTGGAGCGGGCGCTGGAAGTATAAATTAATGTTATAAAAAACCGGCAGAAGAGCATACTATGATAAAAGACAGTAGGAGGTATGTGAAAATGGCCGGTTTTTTAATTGCATTATTATCTGGGGCACTGATGAGTGTACAGGGAGTATTTAATACACAGGTAACGAAAACGACAGGAATGTGGGTTTCCAACGGCTGGGTGCAGTTCAGTGCATTTCTTGTCTGTCTTGCTGCATGGCTGGTAAGCGGACGGGACAGTATTCTGGCAATCGGAAAAGTAGAACCGCGGTATATGCTGCTTGGCGGAGTGATCGGAGCCGGAATTACATGGACAGTTATTCAGAGTATGGCAGCATTGGGTCCGGCAAAGGCTGCGCTTTTGATTGTAATAGCACAGTTGAGTGTGGCATATCTAATCGAATTATTTGGATTGTTTGGAGTGGAAAAATCCCCTTTTGAATGGAGAAAAATTGGTGGATTGGTGTTGGCGCTAATCGGAATTGCAATATTTCAGTGGGAAAAATGACATAATTGTTACAAAAAAATAAAATTTCTATTGTAATTTAAATGACAATTCGATACAATATGAATGTCTGACATAAAGGGGTGCAGCAATTGCGCTGTAAATATGAATCGAAGGATTAAAAATTGGAAAAGAGCGGTGACAGGATTTTTGTTGCTTGCTCTTGTATTGTCATGTTGTACGTATTGTGGAAAAAAGGAAGAAACGGTAGAATTGCAGGGTTTGTCGTCTGAAGAAGAACAGGAAGAGAATCTGGGAGAAGAACAGGCGGATTTTGCGGAAACTGATCAAGAACAAGAAGAGGAAGATACAGATATTTATGTGTATGTATGCGGGGCTGTTCATTCTCCGGGAGTCTATGCATTAGAGCGTGGATCGCGCGTGTATGAGGCAGTTGCATTGGCAGGTGGAATCCGGGAGGATGGTGCAGAAGAGTATGTGAATCAGGCAGAGAAGATCAGTGACGGAGAAAAAATTTATATTCCTACAGAAACAGAGGTACAGGAAGGCAGTTTTGCGATAGAAGAAGGTGCGGGTCTTTTTTCAGGAAATGAAAAAGATGCAGAAAATGACGGAAAAGTGAATCTAAATACGGCTTCGGAAGAAGAATTACAAACTTTAAGCGGAATCGGAGAAACGAGGGCAAAAAGTATTATCGAATACCGGGAAACCAATGGGGGCTTTCAGTCGATTGAAGATTTGATGAAGGTGGAAGGAATCAAAGAAGGCGTATTTGAAAAAATAAAAGACAGAATAACAGTAAATGCAGGGAGTTAGGAAAAGATTCGAATGAGCAAGAAAAAGATCTTAGTAGTGGATGATGAAAAATTAATTGTGAAAGGGATTCGGTTCAGTCTGGAACAGGATGGCATGGAAGTGGATTGTGCTTACGATGGAGAAGAGGCATTGGCATTTGCAAAGCAATGTGAATACGATCTGGTTCTTCTGGATGTTATGCTGCCGAAACTGGATGGTTTTCAAGTATGCCAGCAGATTCGGGAATTTTCGGATATGCCGGTGGTGATGCTGACTGCGAAGAGCGAAGATATGGATAAGATTCTGGGTCTGGAGTATGGAGCAGATGATTATATTACAAAGCCGTTTAACATTCTGGAAGTAAAGGCTCGTATCAAGGCAATTATGCGAAGAACTGCGAAAAAAGAAGAGGCGCAGCCAAGCAGCGTAATTGTAAAGGGAACGATGAAAATCGACTGTGAGAGCAGAAGAGTTTTTATTGAGGAACGGGAAATCAATCTGACGGCAAAAGAGTTTGATGTTCTGGAACTTCTCGCCATGAATCCAAATAAGGTATATAGCAGAGAGAATCTGTTGAATTTGATCTGGGGAGCAGATTATCCAGGTGATGCAAGAACGGTAGATGTACATATCAGAAGACTGAGGGAAAAGGTTGAGGCAAATCCGAGTGAACCGCGGTATGTGCATACAAAGTGGGGAGTTGGTTATTATTTCCAGGGGTAAGTTATTTGTTAAAATACATGAGAAATTTAAAAGTCTGAGAGTCTATGTGATTCTGGTGATTTTGGCGGCAGGGATTGTGCCCGGAGCCTTTGTGTATGGAAGTATCATCCATACGTATGAGGCGCGGGCAGTGTCTTTGCGTACTGCGGAGATACAGAATCAATGCACAATTCTAAGTGATCAGTTACACAGTTATCAATATCTTGAGGATGGATCATCCGATGTCATCGATGCAAGTTTGAATCAATTGACCAATATTTATAATGGAAGAGTTATGATCATTGATCAGAATTTAAAAGTGATCAAAGATACCTATGCGTTGGACGAGGGAAAAATCAATGTATCGGAAAATGTAATTCGATGTATGCAGGGGAAAAGTACAGATTATTATGATAAGAAGAACCGGTATATCGAGGTGACTTCACCGATCAAGGATCCGGAGACGGGGGACATTCAAGGAGTCATGCTTGCAAGTGTCTCTACAGATACGATTACAGACAGTTTAAATGTGCTTTCTTCCAGAGGCGCTGCAATATATGCTACTTCAATCGTTCTGGTTCTGGCTGCGGCATTTTTGATTGCCGAGCGGATTGTGCGGCCGCTGCATACGATTGCATCTGAAATAGAGGGCGTACGTGAAGGATATGTAGATGAAGTTATGCATGTAGAGCGGTTTAGTGAAACCGGGAAAATATCCAGAGAGTTCAATCAAATGCTGGGAAGGTTCAAACGGTTGGATGAGTCCAGAGAAGAGTTTGTATCAAACGTGTCTCATGAGCTGAAGACCCCGTTGGCATCTATGAAAGTGCTAGCGGATTCATTGCTTACACAGGAAAATGTTCCAATTGAACTGTACCAGGAATTTATGGGTGACATTGCCAAGGAGATTGACAGAGAAAATGATATTATTACGGATCTGTTATCTTTGGTGAAAATGGACAAGACAGGGCAGAATCTGAATCTTCATCAGGTTCAGATCAATGATTTGATGGAATTGATCCTGAAACGCTTAAAACCGATTGCGGAGAAGAAAAATGTAGAATTGGTTCTGGAGAGTTTTCGTCCGGTTACGGCAGAGATTGATGAAGTGAAATTGTCACTTGCAATTTCGAATCTGGTAGAAAATGCGATTAAATATAATCACGAAGGCGGATGGGTACACGTATCCTTAAATGCAGATCACAAATTTTTCTATGTGAAAGTTGCAGATTCCGGAATTGGAATACCGGAAGAAGACCAGGGGCATATTTTTGAACGTTTTTATCGTGTTGACAAATCTCATTCCAGAGAAATTGGCGGAACCGGGCTGGGACTGGCAATTACGAGAAATGCGGTTATTATGCACAGAGGTTCTATCAAAGTGCACAGCGAACATGGTGAGGGAACTACATTTATCGTGAGAATTCCGCTGTTGTATGTCAAGGTGTAAAGGAGGCAGCGCAAAGTGATAAAAATCAAAAAACAGGTAGCAGTACTGCTTTGTTTCGTATGTCTTCTCCTTGTGACTGCCTGTGAAAAACGGACAGATGTGAAACCGGAAGAGGAAGCCATTTATTGTCTGAATCAAACGCAGACCGGATTGGTCCGGGTGGCGTATGAATTTCCGGATGGAGATGCGGAAACGAGAGTTGCAGCAGTTTTGACAGAACTGGCAAAACCGGCAGAAAATATAGAATATACACAAGTTTTGACAGAAGAGGTACAGGTAAATCAGTCCAGTGTCAAAAATGTGATTGCAAATGTAGATTTTAATGAGGCATATTTAGAAATACCGAGTGTGCGGGAAAAACTGGTGCGGGCAGCGGTGGTTTATTCACTGCTGCAGCTGCCGGAAATCCAGGGAGTATGGCTGACGGTAAATGGAGAAGCACTGAAAAATGAAGATGGAACCACAGTCGGGGTGCTGAATGAGGACGATTTTGTAGAGAATACAGGCCCTTCTGTCAGTTCTTATCAGACAGCCGGACTGACACTGTATTTTGCAAATAAAACAGGCGATAAACTGGTGGAACAGAATGTGAATGTACGTTACAGCAGTAATATTCCGATTGAAAAAATTATCGTAGAAAAGCTGATGCAGGGACCTAAAGGAAATGGATGTTATCCGACGTTGAATCCGGCGGCTACACTTTTGAGTGTTACGATCAAAGACGGCGTATGCTATGTAAATTTTGACAGTGAGTTTCTGAACAGTGCATACGATGTGAAACCGGAAATTGCAGTGTATTCACTTGTGAATTCATTGTTGGAAGGAACGAGTGCAGGAAAAGTGCAGATTGCGGTCAATGGTGTTACAGATGTATTGTACAAAGATGCCGTTGATTTATCGCAGGCGTTTCAGCAGAATCTGGAGCTAGTAGAAGGAGAAAAACAATGATAAAACGGCCGTTGTGTCTGATAGCGGTCTTGATTTTAGGAATACAGGTATTGTGGGCAGGAGGGTTTCGGAAAGCAAAAGATCTGAAACCTTCTCCTATAGAAAAAGCTGCGGTTTCCGAAGAAACGGTAACTGTAGAAGGAACGGTGTATCGAAGAGAAGAACGACCGGAATATCAGATGTGTTATCTGACAGAGAATCAAATCTGTCTAAAACAGCAAATCATTTATGAGTCAAAAATTCTTGTTTATATCAAACAACATGAAAATCAAACATCAAATCTAATAGAGATTGGAAATAAAGTGCGGCTGACAGGAAAGGTGAAGTTTTTTGAGCCGGCAGCAAATCCTGGCAATTTTGATCAGAAGTTTTACTATCAAAAACAGGGGATTCATGCAGCGGTATGGTGCGAAAGTGCAGAAGTTACGGATGCCGAAACATGGAAAGTCAGGGAAGGGCTGGCAAAGATTCGTACGCGTTGGAAACACATGCTTGTCAGTACGCTGGGAGAATATTATGGAAATTGTATGAGCGCTATTTTGCTTGGGGACAAAAGTGAACTGGATGAATCAGTGAAAGAATTGTACCAAAAAAGTGGAATCGGGCATGTTCTGGCGATTTCAGGTCTACATATGTCTTTTCTCGGAATGGGATTTTACCGGATTTTGAGAAAAATGGGATGTTCTTTTGGAATAGCAGGTGGTTTGGGGATCCTGATACTTTTGCTTTATACAAGCATGATCGGAGGAGGAATTTCTGCACAGAGAGCATGGTGTATGTTCGTGGTGCGAGTAGGAGCGGATATTGCAGGAAGAGATTATGATCTGCCCACTTCATTGGCCGTAGCTGCAATTGTGATTACAGCCCGTCAGCCGTTATATTTGTTTGATGCCGGATTTCTGCTTTCTTTTGGAGCGCTGGTGGGAATCGCTTTTGTGTATCCTGTTTTTGAAAAGCTGGAGATATTACCATCCGTCTTTCGGGCGGGAGCGTCCATACAGCTGGTATTGCTGCCTATACTTCTGTATTATTATTTTGAACTGCCTGTTTATTCTATGATTTTGAATCTTCTGGTTGTTCCTCTGATGTCAATCGTGATGGGAGCCGGGATTTTTGGTTCGCTGCTGTCTGTTTTCTTTCAAACAGGAGGGAAGATGGTTCTTCTGATCAGCAAAATGATTTTGTGGGGATATGAAAAAAGTGCAGAAATCATTGTAGCAATTCCCTTTGGCAGAGTGGTAACAGGTCAGCCGAAAATCGGGTGGTGTATGTTATATTATATAATTTTATTCGGTGGCTGTATCGGAATGTTGTGTTGTGAAAAGAGGCAGAAAAAAACGGTAACGGTAAGGCAACAACTGCTCAAAGGGAGTTATTGTTTTGGTTTGATGTTGTTGTTCTGTATTGGTTGTATCTATAGTTATAGAAAACCGGGAGAACTGCGGATTACAGTGATTGATGTAGGACAAGGCGACAGCATTTATGTAAGGAGTCCGTCCGGAAAGCAGTTTTTGATCGATGGCGGAAGTACCAGTGAATCTCAAGTGGGAAAATATCGGATTGAGCCCTTTTTGAAATCTCAGGGAGTTGCAAAGCTGGATTATGTATTTGTGTCTCATGGAGATGCAGACCATATCAATGGAATTGAGGAACTGTTGGAATATCAAAAACTGGGGATCTGGATCGGACGTCTTGTATTCCCGACAGAATCGGTGATGGATGAACCACTATGGAAATTGGCGGGACTTGCTCAAAAAGAGGGAATACAGGTTGTGAAAATCGAGTGTGGACAGCAGATAACAGATAAAGAAATGGCGATAAACTGTTTAGCACCATCCGCAGATTACAAGGGAGAAACCGGAAATGCATCATCGATGGTTCTGGAATTAGAGTATGGAGAATTTCAGATGCTATTTACCGGAGATTTGGAAGGAAAAGGAGAACAGCAATTGATAGAGAGTGGTTTGCTGAAAGATTATGATGTGCTAAAAGCAGGACATCATGGTTCTAAAAATTCAACTTCAGAAAAAATGCTTGAGCTTGTTCTGCCGGAATTTACGATGATTTCAGCCGGAAAAGAGAATCGATATGGACATCCGCATCAAGAGGTTTTGAATCGATTGGAAAAAATGGGGAGTCGGATTTACTGCACAAAAGATACAGGTGCAATTACAATTGTGACGGATGGAAAACAGATCAAAGTAATATGCTGAAATCTTTTGCAAAATAGGAGTTTTTCTTATATAATAAAACATTATGAAGAGTTTGAATGAAGATTTAAAAACAGGGAATTTTAGTCAGATTTATCTTTTATATGGAGAGGAAAACTATCTGAAAAAACAGTATAAGGAGCGTTTTGTAAAGGCTTTGCTGCCGGAAGGTGATACAATGAACTATGCCCATTATGAAGGAAAGGGGATTGATGTACGGGAAGTCATTGATCTTGCAGAGACAATGCCTTTTTTTGCAGAACGACGGGTGTTTGTTTTTGAAAATACCGGGTTTTTTAAGAGTGCAGCAGGTGCGGAACTCGCTGATTATCTCAAAGAACTCCCGGAAACAGCCTATTTTTTGTTTGTGGAGGATGAAGTAGACAAGCGAGGAAAGATGTACAAGGCAGTCAAGTCCAAGGGACGGGCAGTAGAACTGCCGTTTCAGGATGAAAATACTCTGAAACGCTGGGTTGCAGGACAGATAGGAAGGGAAAATAAAAAAATCACAGAAACGGATCTGGTGTATTTTCTGAATAAAGTAGGAATTGATATGGGGAATATTACAAAGGAGTTGGAAAAGCTGTTTTGTTATGCGTTGGAGCGGGATGTGATTACACGAGAGGATATTGATGCAGTCTGTGTAACGCAGATTTCCAATCATATCTTCGATATGGTGAATGCAGTTGCGGAGAAACAGCAGAAGAAAGCGCTGGATTTGTATTATGAACTGTTGGCGTTAAAGGAACCGCCGATGCGAATCCTTTTTTTGCTCACCAGACAATACCGGGGGCTGTATCAGGTGAAACAGCTGGCGCAGAAAGGATATGGGAGAAAAGAAATTGCGGAAAAGGCCGGGCTGCATCCTTTTGCAGTAGGAAAGTATATGGAGCAGGCAAAGCGATTTCAAGTGAAGGAGCTGCGTGCAATACTGGAAGATAGTGTGGACATTGAGCAGCGAGTGAAAACAGGGCTTTTGACAGATTCTCTGGCGGTAGAGATTTTTCTTGTAAAATACAGTCAGGCCAGATAATCCTTGCCAGTGGCAGAAAGCCTGTGATATACTGAATCGATAACGAAATTTGGAAGGAAGAATAAAAGTGGCAGGAATAGATCAAAGTAAAATTCGTAATTTTTGTATCATTGCACATATAGATCATGGAAAGTCTACCTTGGCTGACCGCATTATTGAGATGACCGGGCTTCTTACAAGCCGAGAGATGCAGTCTCAAGTATTGGACAATATGGATTTGGAGAGAGAACGTGGGATCACAATCAAATCCCAGGCTGTTCGTACAGTGTATAAGGCGAAGGATGGAGAAGAGTATATTTTCAATCTGATCGATACACCCGGACATGTGGATTTTAATTATGAAGTGTCCAGGAGTCTGGCTGCTTGCGATGGAGCAATTTTGGTTGTAGATGCAGCGCAGGGAGTGGAGGCACAGACGTTGGCAAATGTCTATCTGGCATTGGATCATGATTTGGATGTGATGCCGGTTATTAATAAAATTGATTTGCCAAGTGCAGATCCGGAGCGTGTGAAGGAAGAAATCGAAGATGTGATTGGATTGGATGCGGAAGAGGCACCATTAATTTCGGCTAAGACAGGAGTCAATGTAGAAGATGTTCTGGAGGCGATCGTACATCAGATCCCGGCTCCGAAGGGGGATCCGAAAGCGCCGCTGCAGGCATTGATCTTTGACTCCATCTACGATTCTTATAAGGGTGTAATTGTCTTTTGCCGTTTGATGGAAGGAACAGTCCGTAAGGGAACGACGATACAGATGATGGCAACCGGAGCAAAGGCGGAGGTTGTGGAAGTTGGATATTTTGGAGCAGGACAGTTTATTCCATGTGAGGAACTGAGCGCAGGAATGGTCGGATATTTTACAGCAAGTTTGAAAAATGTAAAAGATACCCGAGTAGGTGATACTGTCACCGATGCGGCAAGACCTTGTGCAGAACCGCTGCCGGGATATAAGAAGGTCAATCCGATGGTATATTGTGGAATGTATCCGGTTGACGGGGCAAAATATCCGGATTTGAGAGATGCATTGGAAAAATTACAGTTAAATGATGCAGCATTGCAGTTTGAACCGGAAACCTCAGTTGCGTTGGGCTTTGGATTCCGTTGCGGCTTTTTGGGACTTTTGCATCTGGAGATTATTCAGGAACGTTTGGAGCGTGAGTACAATCTGGATCTGGTTACTACAGCGCCAAGTGTTATTTACAAAGTGTATAAGACAAATGGTGAAATCATTGAACTGACAAATCCGACCAATCTGCCGGATCCGGCTGAGATTGAATATATGGAAGAACCGGTGGTGAAAGCGGAGATTATGGTTACATCAGAATTTATCGGTGCAATCATGGATTTGTGTCAGGAACGGCGAGGCGTATATCAGGGCATGGAATATATCGAAGAAAAGCGTGCAGTATTGAATTATCATCTGCCATTGAATGAAATTATTTATGATTTCTTTGATGCATTGAAATCCCGCTCCAGAGGGTATGCATCTTTTGATTATGAGCTGCTTGGATATGAACGCTCCGATTTGGTGAAACTGGATATATTAATTAATAAAGAAGAAGTGGATGCACTGTCCTTCATCGTGCATAGTGGAACAGCGTATGAGCGAGGCCGTAAGATGTGTGAGAAGTTGAAACAGGAAATTCCGCGTCAGCTTTTCGAAATCCCGATTCAGGCGGCAATCGGAAGCAAGATTATTGCGCGTGAGACTGTAAAAGCAATGCGAAAAGACGTACTTGCAAAATGTTATGGAGGAGATATTTCCCGAAAGAAGAAATTGCTGGAGAAACAAAAAGAAGGAAAGAAGCGGATGCGTCAGGTTGGAAATGTTGAAATTCCACAGAAGGCATTCATGAGTGTATTAAAATTAGATGATGATTGATGTTTTGGCAGGTAGTAAGGTGAAAGAATTGGAGTTGTATGTCCATATACCTTTTTGTGTAAAGAAATGTGCGTATTGTGATTTTTTGTCTGCTCCGGCAGGGGAAGAAGAGCGTCAGAGGTATGTGGAAACACTGCTAAAAGAAATTCAGGGATATGGGAAACAATATCAGGACTATTGTGTAACTACGATTTTTGTCGGAGGAGGTACGCCTTCTGTATTGAATGGGGAGCAAATGAAAGCGATTTTCAATGCTCTGCGAGAGAGTTTTGTTGTAGATACAGATGCTGAGATTACAATAGAAGTCAATCCGGGAACGGTGACAGAAGAAAAGGCAGAGGCTTGGAAACAGGCGGGGATTAACCGGATCAGTATTGGTCTGCAGTCGGTCAATGATGAGGAACTCCGGATGTTGGGGCGGATTCATTCGTACAAGGATTTTTTGGACACTTATCATTTACTGCGGGACAAGGGCTTTTATAATTTAAATGTAGACTTAATTTCTGCGATTCCCGGACAGACGCTGGAGAGTTGGAGAAAGACACTTTGCAAAGTTGCGGAACTGAAACCGGAACATATTTCAGCATATAGTTTGATTATAGAGGAAGGGACTCCGTTTTATACTTTATATGGAGAGGATAGACCGGATGCAGTTTTAAAGTCCTTGCCGCAGCCCCTTCCGGATGAAGAAACAGAACGCTTAATATATGAAGAAACAGAAACAATTCTTCAAAAATATGGATATAACAGGTATGAAATCTCTAATTATGCAAAGCCGGGGTACGCATGTCAGCACAATGAAGGATATTGGCGCAGAGTTAATTATCTCGGAATCGGATTAGGAGCCTCGTCACTGATTGAAAACCAACGGTTCCGTAACCTCTCAGAGTATGATGCGTATATGGATGCGATACAGAATCAAAAATCGATTCATGAAGAAGTGGAATCTTTGAGTGCAACAGATGAGATGGAAGAGTTTATGTTCTTGGGATTGCGCATGATGAGCGGAATCAGCAGAGAAGAATTTCAAAAGAATTTTGGAAAAGAAATCGAAACTGTTTATGAAAAGCAGATTCAACAATTGAAAACGGATGGTCTGATTGAATTTGTTGAAAATAGAATTCGACTGACCAAGCGGGGAATCGATATTAGCAATTATGTATTTGAGCAGTTTTTGCTATAGAGAGTGTATATGACATGATACTCGTGAAAAAAGAACTTCATCTTAATTGGGATGAAGTTCTTTTTATAGAATTGTTCTTACAATTTAAATACAATACCTAAAACTGCACCGATTGCAATCCACACGATCGGATGCAGTTTTTTTAACGGTTTCCACTGGAAAAGCAGGAGCAGTGCTGCACAAATGAGAATGGCATCAAAATGAAATATAATTTTGGATCCGCTTGTATCAGCGAAAGTAATAACAGCAATCTGCCAGACTGCATATCCAATCAAGGCGGCAATCATAGGACGGATTCCGCTGAAGGCACCTTTGACATATTTATTTTCGCTGAAGTTGGACATAAACTTTGCGATGATGATAATGATAATCAGTGCAGGAGCAACCAGACTGAATGTGGCACAAAGTGCACCTGGAAGTCCGGCGGCATGAAATCCGGCATAGGTTGCCATGTTAATGCCGATTGGGCCGGGGGTGCTTTCGCTAATGGCAATCATATTAGCCAGTTCTGAAGTCGTAAACCAGGGATAGCGTTCTGCCAGTTCCATTAAAAAAGGAACGGTAGCCATTCCGCCGCCGACAGCAAACAACCCAATCTTAAAAAATTCAAAGAAAAGTGTCAGATAAATCATTGATCAGGCATCTCCTTTCTTTCCGGCATAAGTTATAATTCCAACGATTGCTGCAAAAAGAACAAGTAGAATCGTAGGTACCGGAGTAAAAGTGGCGACTAAAAATCCTGCCAGAAAAAGAAACAGTCCCAGTTTGTTTTTGATTCCTGCTTTTGCAAGAGAATATACTGTTTGCAGCATCAGAGCACATACAACAATCCGGATACCGGAGAGTGCATGAAGAACGATTGGAAGATCAATAAAGTTCCTGAGGATAGTAGCGATCAGGGATATAATGATGATGGATGGCGTAATCATTCCAAGTGTGCCAAAAATACTGCCTAAGATTCCTTTTTGCTGATAACCGATATAAGTAGCAGTGTTTACTGCAATAATACCGGGCGTACACTGCCCGATTGCATAGATATCCAGCAATTCTTCTTCTGTAGACCAGCCATATTTTACAACTACTTCTCGTTTTAGCATAGGCAGCATAGCCATACCGCCTCCAAACGTAAAACTGCCGATCCGGAAAAAAGCCCAAAAAAGTTCCATTAATTTTTTCATGAAAAAGCTCCCTTCTAATGAATTTTCATGGAGTTGTATTGAAACAAGCTGTTTGATTTATACTTATTATAATACTTGTTATATAAAGAAACAGTATCCGCAAAATATATTACGATATTTTAGTGGAAGATTCAATATAAAAAAAGTATAAACAGTGTTGACAAACGGAAGAACAGGTGATATCTTAATATACGAAAGATGTTAGCACTCAAAATAAACGAGTGCTAATAGCGAAGAAAGGAGGAACCATGGCACAGAAAGTAGAATTAAGTGAAAGAAAACATACAATACTGAGAGCCATTATCCAGAATTATCTGGAGACCGGAGAGCCGGTTGGTTCGAGAACCCTTTCAAAATCAACGGACCTGAATTTGAGTTCGGCAACCATTCGCAATGAAATGGCAGATCTGGAAGATTTAGGGTATATCTTTCAGCCACATACTTCAGCGGGAAGAATTCCATCAGACAAAGGATATCGGCTTTATGTAGATATGCTGATGGAAGAGAAAGAGCAGGAACTGGAAGAACTGAAAAGTACGATGTTGGAAAAGACAGATAAAGTGGATAAGGTATTGAAACAGGCGGCAAAAGTGCTTGCGGCAAATACCAATTATGCAACCATGGTGTCTGCTCCGGTGAACCGTCGTAACAATCTGAAATTTATCCAGTTGTCGCAAGTGAATGAAGAACAGATCGTGGCAGTCATTGTGATGAGCGGAAATGTAATCAAGAATAAGATCATCGAAGTTCAAGGAGGTCTTGACAATGAGACATTATTGAAGTTGAATATGCTTTTAAACACTACCTTGAACGGAATGTCTATCGAAGAGATTAATCTGGGCTTGATTGCAATGCTGAAAGAACAGGCAGGAATTCACAGCGAAGTAATCAGTCATGTGTTGGATGCAGTTGCAGAGATTATTCAAGTGGACGAAGACATGGAGATTTACACCAGTGGTGCAACGAATATTTTCAAATATCCGGAGTTGAGCGATAAGCAGAGCGCTCAGGAAATCATCAGTGCATTTGAAGAAAAACAGCAGCTTGCAGAACTGGTAAGTGAGACGCTTGCCAGTGAGGAAAATCATGGAATTCAAGTTTATATTGGTGATGAAGCGCCGGTGAAGACAATGAAGGACTGCAGTGTTGTAACAGCTACCTACGAACTGGGTGAAGGTATGAAAGGTACCATCGGTATTATCGGTCCGAAGCGTATGGATTATGAGCATGTTATGAAATCGTTGAAAACATTGCAAAATGAACTGGATGCGATTTATTACAAAGATTCAAAAGAATAGGAAGGTGAATAGCTGGTGGCAGAAAAGATGAGTAAAGAAGAGATGGTAAAGGAAGCAGTGGAAGAGGCAAAAGCAAAAGCTGCACAGGAAGCTGCTGAGGCAGAAGAAATAGAAATAGAAGATGGAGATGCAGACGTTTCGGAAGAAGATTCTGCGGAGACTACAGAAGATACAGAAGACGAAGCAGAAACAGAAGAAAAGGATGCAGGAAAAGGTCTTTTCGGAAAGAGAAAGAAAAAAGATAAAAAAGATGAAAAGATCGAAGAGCTGACAGATCGATTGACCCGTCAGATGGCAGAGTTTGATAACTTCCGCAAACGAACAGACAGAGAGAAATCTCAGATGTATGAAGTCGGTGCGAAAGATGTCATAGAAAAAATCCTTCCGGTTGTAGATAACTTTGAAAGAGGTTTGGAGGCGGCAGCCGGAGAAGAGGATAATCCGTTCATGAAAGGAATGGAGCAGATTTACAAACAGCTGATGACAACACTGGAAGGTATTGGCGTAAAGCCGATTGAAGCGGTTGGTAAGGAATTTGATCCGGATTTTCATAATGCAGTGATGCATGTGGAAGACGAAGAGGTTGGTGAGAATATCATCACAGAAGAATTTCAAAAAGGGTATATGTACCGCGAAAGCGTTGTGAGACACAGCATGGTAAAAGTTGCAAATTGACCAAAAATAACTTAGTGAACAGAATTTCAATATAAAAAATCAGGAGGAATTTATCATGGGAAAAATCATTGGTATTGATTTGGGTACAACAAATAGTTGTGTAGCAGTAATGGAAGGTGGACAGCCAACTGTTATCGCAAATACAGAAGGCGCAAGAACAACACCATCTGTAGTAGCATTTACAAAAACAGGAGAACGTCTCGTAGGTGAGCCGGCAAAACGTCAGGCAGTAACAAATGCGGATAAGACAATTTCTTCTATTAAGAGAGAAATGGGATCTGATTTTAAAGTAGCAATTGATGATAAAAAATATTCTCCACAGGAGATTTCTGCAATGATCCTTCAGAAACTGA
>ENA-ORSX01000129-ORSX01000129.1-human-gut-metagenome-genome-assembly--contig:-NODE-129-length-93072-cov-7.214369_pt1 | contig 93072 bp, 79 predicted proteins | sample MGYA00241904_ERZ509172 | MGnify/ENA primary metagenome ERZ509172 (study PRJEB26280, sample SAMEA2338795) | human gut metagenome | biome: human gut; feature: human-associated habitat; material: faeces... | reverse complement strand
GGAATTAAAAAAACGCGGCTACAAGGTGGCCCTGGCCTCCTCCACAGGCCCGAAGCTGATCGCCCGGATCATGGAGGAGACGGGGATGCGTCCCGTATTTGATCTGATCGTCAGCGGCGGCCAGTTTAAGCAGAGCAAGCCCAATCCGGAGATCTATCATTATACGGCCAAGACCCTGGGGATCCCGGAAGAGGAGTGCTTTGTGGTGGAGGATTCCACGGTGGGGATCCAGGCGGGAAAGGCGGCCGGGATGACCGTGGCAGCCCTGGAGGATGACCGGTTCGGCTTTGACCAGAGCCAGGCGGATATCCAGATCCGGCAGATCTCTGAGATCTTAAAATTTCTTCCGGGGACAGAAAATATAGTCCTCTGCGGAGCCAGCTCCTATGAGCAGAAGTATTATTTCAACCAGGATTTTAAGGCGCTGCCGGATCATATAAAAAAAGAGCTGCAGATCATGTGCGTGCTGTTCACCGAGGACATCGGCGGCGTCCTGACCATGGAGTTTACGCCGGAGGGGGAGCTGGAGTTTAAGGTCCAGGCCGACGATAAGGACTATTTATTTGATGAGATCGGCAGCGGCTTAAAGATCCGCCAGTACCAGAGGGAGAAAAAGGAACTTCTGGAGTCCCTGGAGCTGTATTACCGGGTGGTATTCCTGGGAGACAGCCTGGCGGACCTGGAAACAGAGGAGGAGACGGATGCGTGATCGGAAGAATGGAATAGGAAGGCAGGCGGTCCTGGCAGCGGTGTTTGCGGGGGCCTTGTCCATGGGGACCGTATCCGCCGATGCCCTTGCCTTTAATTTTGGTCCCGGCATGGAGGATCATGAGGTGATCATATATGACGGCCAGGCGGCCAACAATCCGGCCTATGACAACGGCTGGAGCGGCGGAGCCGGTCCCGGAGAGGTGGGAAATAATCCCATGGGAAACCAGGGACAGACAGAGGAAGAGGCCCTGTCCGGCGGCCCCAACTCCGAGGCGGCGAAAAAATATCTGGAGGACCAGGAACGGTCTCTTTATATATTCAGTACCTACCGGGGAGGGACCTGGGAAAAACTGGAGGATGGAAAATGGCGGCTGATGGCGTCTGACGGGCAGCCCGTTTCCAGCCAGTGGGGCTATGTGGATGGGAAAACGTATCTGCTGGACATGTACGGGATCATGCAGACCGGCTGGCAGATGGTCAATGGAAAATGGTATTATTTAAACAGTGTGGGAGCTATGCAGACGGGCTGGCTTCTGAAGGAGGGAAAATATTATTTTCTCAATGCAGACGGCAGTATGGCTGCCGGCTGGGTCAATTCCCAGGGGATCTGGTATTATTTTGACCAGCAGACTGGCGTCATGCAGACCAATACATATGTGGATGACGGCCGTTATGTGAACGCGGAAGGAGCCCTGGTACCATGAAGCTGACGATCGGAAATGTGACCCTGGACAACAATGTGATCCTGGCTCCCATGGCAGGGGTGACGGACCTTCCCTACCGGGTGCTGTGCCGGGAGCAGGGCTGCGGTCTGGTATGTATGGAGATGGTCAGCGCCAAGGCGGTGCTTTATAAAAACAGGAATACAAAGGAGCTTCTGGAGGTGGATCCCAGGGAACGGCCCGTATCCCTTCAGCTATTCGGGTCAGATCCGGAGATCTTGTCAAAGATCGCAGGAGAGCTGGAAGAGGGGCCCTACGATATTTTCGACATCAACATGGGCTGCCCGGTCCCAAAGATCGTTAAAAATGGAGAGGGCTCGGCGTTAATGAGGAACCCGAAGCTGGTGGAGGAGATCCTTTCCGCCATGGTGCGCACCCTTAAAAAACCAGTGACGGTGAAGATCCGCAAGGGCTTTGACGATTCATCCGTCAACGCTGTGGAGATCGCGAAGATCGCCGAGGGCTGCGGTGTTTCGGCCATTGCCGTCCATGGCCGCACCAGAGAGCAGTATTATTCGGGAAGGGCGGACTGGGACATCATCCGCCAGGTCAAGGAGGCGGTATCCATTCCGGTCATTGGAAACGGAGATGTGTTCACGCCGGAGGATGCGAAGCGGATGGTGGAGGAGACCGGATGCGACGGGATCATGGTGGCCCGGGGAGCCAAAGGGAATCCCTGGATCTTCCGGGAGATCGCAGAATACCTGGAAACAGGGAGAAAGCCTCCCAGGCCGTCGGCAGATGAGCTTAAGGCCATGATCCTGCGCCACGGGCAGATGATGCTGGAATTTAAAGGCGAGACAGCGGGAATGCGGGAAATGAGAAAGCATGTGGCCTGGTATACGGCCGGATATCCCAATTCTGCGGCGTTGAGAAACGATATCAATACGGTGTCCACCATGGATGAGCTGACGGCTCTGATCGGAGAACGCCTTTAAGAACAAAAAAGAAAGAACGGGAAAGGCCGCAGGCCGGTCCGGGACAGCGAAGGCTGCCGGAGCGGGCTGCGGCCTTTTTGCGGCTGCGGGGCCGGAGGCGTCAGAATTTAATGGTGCCGTTGTCCATGCCATCGAAGATCAGCTGGAAGGTGGATTTTTTTGATTCCTCCAGGTGATACAGCATTTTTTCTGCAGCCTCGTCCCAGTTTTTCTGAAGGCAGGGGCGGATGATGTCCAGATGCTCTTTGAAGGTGTCCTCCAGACGGTTATTGGAAACGTTGCCTGTCATGTAGCGGAACCGGGCGTTCTGGGTGAGGATCAGGCTGTAATTGTTCTGGATGTAAACGTTGGGGCAGGATCGGACGATCATCAAATGGAAATCAGAATCCAGTTCATAAAAATAGTCGTTGTTTTTAAAGCATTCGCTGTTGGAATCGGTGTGGAGGAAAATATCGTAAAATCCATGAAGCCGTTCCACAGGGAGAAGGGAGCCGTAATTTTTCAGGATATAGGGTTCGTACATATTTCGTACTTCAAAGATCATGTTGATGTCACTGACGGTTAAAGATTTAACGATAATTCCGCGTTTGGGACGGATCTCGATCAGCCCCTCCTGCTCCAGACGGCCTAAAGCGTCCCGGATGGGCGTGCGGCTTAAGCCCAGGGCCTCCGTCAGGATCTCTTCATTTAGAAAGGTGCCGGGAGCGTATTCGCAGGTGACGATCTTCTGGCGTATCTTATTGTATGCTAAGGTTTTCAGATTTGTTTTCGGCATATGGGACTCCTTATGATGAAAAATGACACGTAAATAAGCACTGATGTATATAACAGAAGTTTACCATAGAATCGGAGAATTTTCAAGGTGCTGAAATGTTAAAAGAATAACAAAATAGAACACAGCGGAATGCACAAAACACAGAAGAATGCTTTGTTAAAATGTACAGAACAGAAGAAAATAGTCGGTTCCATATTGACATATTGGCAGAAGGTGTCTATAATCTGATGTATACAACAAAGAATACAAAATGAAACCGATGAGGTATCAACATATCATTCACAGGAGGAATGAACCATGAAAGCAATGTACATTAACGCTCCCGGCCAGGTCGAGATCAAAGATGTGGAAATGCCGGTGAGAAAAGAAGGCGAAGTTTTACTGAAGCTTCTTTACGGCGGGATCTGCGGAAGTGATCTGGGCTCCTACCGCGGGACCTTCGCATACTTCGATTATCCCAGGATCCCGGGCCATGAGTTCTCCGCGGAAGTGATCGAGGCCGATGAGAACAATGCGTATGGGATCAGGAAGGGAATGATCGTGACCTGCAACCCGTACTTCAACTGCGGCCACTGCTATTCCTGCCAGCACGGCACCGTAAACGCCTGCATGGACAACCAGACCATGGGCTGCCAGAGAGACGGCGCCTTCCAGGAGTACATAACAATGCCCATCGAGCGTGTGTACGACGGTAAGGGCATGGATGCAAAGACACTGGCAGCCATCGAGCCCTTCTGCATCAGCTACCACGGCGTGAGCCGGGCCAACGTAAAAGAGGGAGATAAGGTCCTGGTAGTGGGAGCCGGAACCATCGGCGTTCTGGCGGCCATCGCAGCCAAGGCCAAGGGCGCGTCTGTTTACATTTCCGACGTATCTGCCGGAAAGCTGGAGATGGCAAAGGACTTTGGCGTAGACGGAACACTTTTAAATGATTCTCCGGAAAACTTCGGGAAGAGAGTGAACGAGATCACAGACGGCAACGGCTTTGACGTTACCATCGAGGCGGTGGGGCTTCCGTCCACCTTCCAGAACTGCATTGACGCCTGCTGCTTTGGTGGCCGTATGGTGCTCATTGGAGTTGGAAAGAAGAACCTGGACTTCAACTTCACGCTGATCCAGAAAAAGGAGCTGAACGTTTACGGCTCCAGAAACGCATTAAAGAAGGATTTCCTGGAGCTGATCGACATTGTGAACGCTGGAAAGGCTCCCTTGGAGAAGATCATCACCAACGTATATCCCTTTGATGAGGCTGCAAAGGCCTTTGAGGATTTTGCCAACAATCCGGGAGATATGTTAAAGGTCGTATTTGATTTCTCTGCCATCGGGAAATAAATACAGCCGGGCGGGACGGATCCCGCAAAGAAAAGGAACGTGAAGGCCCTGGAGGGCTTTACACATAAACCCAAAATATGCAGCGGCCCAGGCGGCCGGCGCAGAGGGCGCAAAGAACAGCCGGACCGCTGCAAAAAGCTAAAAACGGAGGGAAAACATTATGAAACTGAGAAAGGTTATGGCCCTGACACTGGCAGGAGCAATGGCAGCAGCAACTCTTACAGCCTGCGGCGGCGGAGCAGACGAGACGACTGCGGCAGCAGCCGGAGCTGACAAGGAAACAACAGCAGCAGCTGAGGACAAGGAGACGACCGCAGCAGCAGCTGATTCCGGCAGTGCAGACGCAGAGGTAGTTCTCCAGGTCGCATTCGAGAACTCCATCACGGAGCCCGTTGGCGAGGGCTGGACAAAGGCACAGGAGATCATCAAAGAGAAATCCGGCGGAAAGATGGCCATTGAGGTTTATCCGGACTCCCAGTTAGGAGACAAGTCCTCCCTGATCGACTCCATGCTCTTAGGAGAGAATGTCTGCACACTGGCAGACGGCGCTTTCTATGCAGACTACGGCGTACCGGATTTCGGTATCGTATTCGGACCGTTCCTGTTTGATAACTGGGATCAGTGCTGGACTCTGATCGAATCTGACTGGTATAAAGAGCAGTGCGGCAAGCTGGAGGAGAAGGGTCTTAAGATCATCGCTTCCAACTGGATCTACGGCGAGAGACATACATTAACAAACGTTCCGGTGAACACAGTTGAGGACTTAAAGGGCTTAAAGATCCGCGTTCCTTCCAATGAGATCCAGTCCAAGGGCTTCGACGTTTTAGGCGCAACCTCCACAGGTATGGCTTTAGGCGACGTTTACCAGGCTCTTCAGACCAAGACCATCGACGGAGCTGAGAATCCGTTAGCAACTCTTTATGGAAGAAAGCTCCATGAGGTTGCCAAGTACCTGATCCTTGACGGACACGTAAAGAACTTCACCACATGGGTGGTTTCTGCTGACTGGTTCAACAGCTTAACAGAAGAGCAGCAGACCTGGCTCTTAGAGACCGCTTCTGAGGCCGGTGAGTACAACAACGAAGTACAGCAGGCTGCTGAGGCCGATTACCTCCAGAAGATGAAGGACGAGGGCGTTACCGTTGTGGAGCCGTCCGAAGAGGTTCTTGCAGGCTTCAAGGAAAAGGCACAGCCCTTCTATGAGATGGACTTTGGCTGGACAGATGGTCTCTATGACACTGTAAGAGCAGCCATGGGCGCAAACGAATAAGACTGACGTGAAATGATCTTCTGCGGCGGACCGTTGCGGTCTGGCCGCAGAAGCCAATATTAGGAGCAAAGGTATGGAAAAGAAACAAAATAAAATTGCTTCTGTCCTGATGAACCTGGATATCGCAGTTGCATCTGCGATCCTGGCGATCCTGATCGTCCTTACCTTCCTGGGCGTGATCTGGCGTTATATTTTCGACGCTCCCTTCACATGGCTCGAGGAGGTGCAGACTTCCTGTTTAGTATGGATCGTATTTGCAGCGGCCGGCGCCGCTTTCAGGACCGGAAACCATGTGGCCATCGAAATGATCGTGGATCTGATGCCTGCGAAGGTGCAGAAGATCATGGAATGGTTCATTTCCATCGTGGTGGTGGCAGTTGTAGGCTATCTGTTCTTCCAGAGTATCGGCTTCATCCAGGTATTCATAAAGAGCGGCCGTTCCACCAGCATGTTAAAGATTCCTTATACAGCCGTATACGGAATTGCGATTTTTTCTTACATTGATATGATCTTCAGCTATTTTTACAGCATCATTAAAGGTGTAAAATCGGAAGCAAAGGAGGCGGCAAGCAGCAATGAGTGATGTTCTTATGTTATCAGCCATCGTAATGCTGGTCCTGTTATTCCTTAAGGTTCCGGTGTATATTGCCGTTCTTGGCGGCTCCATGGTGTATTTCGTATTAAATCCCGATATCAATGCCGTGGTATTTGCCCAGCAGGCCATCATCGGTACGGAGAAGATCTCCCTTATGGCCATCCCGTTCTTTATCTGTGCGGGTATCTTCATGAACTATACGGGCGTTACAAAGCGGATCATGGACTTCTGTGAGGTTGTCACTGGCCGTCTTCCCGGCGGTCTTGCCCAGGTAAACGTTCTCCTTTCCACCGTCATGGGCGGTCTGTCCGGCTCCAATATCGCCGACGCGGCCATGGAGTCCAAAATGATGGTGCCGGAGATGACAAAGAAGGGCTTCTCCCTGGAGTTTTCCAGCGTGGTTACGGCAGCTTCCTCTATGATCACTCCGCTGATCCCGCCGGGAATCGCTATGATCCTTTACGGATGTATTGCCAACGTATCCATCGGTAAGCTGTTTATTTCCGGCTTTGGCGTAGGCGGCCTCCTCTGCATCACCATGATGATCTTAGTGGGCTTTATTTCAAAAAAACGCGGATACGGAAACCTGACCACAGAAAAGCTCACCTGGCCCCGGTTCTGGAAGGCCTTTAAGCCGGCAGTCCTGCCCTTATTGCTTCCGATCATCATCATCGGAGGTATCCGTATCGGTATCTTCACCGCAACGGAGGCCGGAGCTGTGGCGATCCTTTACGCTGCCCTTTTAGGCATCATTTACCGTGAAATGCATGTGAAGGATATGGTGCAGGGCTTAAAGGAGACCGTGTGTTCCACAGCATCCATCATGCTCATCGTATCCGCGGCATCTGTATTCTCCTGGATCCTTACCAAGGAGCGGATCCCGCAGACGCTGACCGCATGGATGTTAGCCAATATCCACAGCAAATTCGTATTCCTGATCGTTGTGAACGTGTTCCTTCTCCTTGTGGGCATGTTCATTGAAGGAAACGCTTCCATGATCATTCTGGTTCCGTTACTGGCTCCCATTGCTGCCGAGTACGGGATCAACGAGATCCAGTTTGCAATGATCTATATCTTCAACAACGCCATCGGCGCATTATCTCCGCCAATGGGCACGCTGATGTTCGTTACCTGTTCCATTACCAAGTGTAAGACGGCGGCCTTCATTAAAGAGGCAGTTCCGTTCTACATCCTGCTGGTGGTCAACCTGATGCTCCTGACATGGTTCGAGCCGTTCACCACCTTCCTGGTAAATCTGTTCTATTAATAAAGAGCCCTGCTTCCAAATGGAGGTGGCTTCACCTGCCGGATGGATGGTCATGCATTCATCCGGCAGATTTTTTAAGAAAGTCGAGGAAAGCTTTATGGAACGTTTAAATTATGAAGTGTTAAAAAAATCCGGTTATGACGGATATGTATTAAAGGATGCGCCGGAGAAGGTGCTGCAGTTCGGCGAAGGAAACTTTTTACGGGCGTTCGTGGATTACTGGTTCGATCTGGCCAACGAGAAGGCCGGCTGGAACGGAAAGTGCTGCCTGGTACAGCCCATTGCTCCAGGCCTTGCCAATATGATCAATGATCAGGAGGGCCTTTATACCCTGTATCTGCGCGGCAGTGAAAACGGCCAGAAGGTGGATGCAAAGCGCGTGATCTCCAGCGTGAGCCGCTGCTTAAACCCCTATGAAGCCGACGACTACAAAAAAATGATGGATGTGGCTGCCAGCGACGATCTGGAGATCATCGTTTCCAACACCACAGAGGCAGGCATCCAGTATGATCCTTCCTGCAAAAAGGACGACTGCCCGCCGTCCAGCTTCCCGGCAAAGCTGACCCAGGTCTTATATCACCGCTATAAAGCTGGAAAGCCGGGGATCGTGATGTTAGCCTGCGAGCTCATCGACAACAACGGAAAAGAACTGTTAAAGTGCGTGAACCAGTACATTGACCAGTGGGAGCTGGAGGACAGCTTCAGAAAATATGTGAATGAGGACTGCACCTTCTGCGGCTCCCTGGTGGACCGGATCGTACCGGGCCGTATCCGGGATGAGAAGGAAGTGGCTGAATTAGAAGAAAAGCACGGCTATGCAGATCCCCTGCTGGACGTGGGAGAGGTGTTCGGCGTATGGGTCATCGAAGGCGACGAGAAGTTAAACGATGTGCTTCCCTTTAAGAAGGCCGGACTTCTGGACAAGGTATTCGTAACACCGGATATGAGCCCCTACAAAAAGAGAAAGGTGCGTATCTTAAACGGCGCCCACACAGGCTTTGTTCTCGGCGCATACCTGGCAGGTGAAAATATCGTCCGGGACTGCATGAACGATGAGACCATCAAGGGCTTCATGAACAAGATGCTCTACGATGAGGTGATCCCGACCCTTCCGCTGGATAAGGACGATCTGATGCAGTTTGCTGCCGCCGTGGAGGACCGGTTCAATAATCCCTTTGTAAACCATGAGCTCATGAGCATTTCCTTAAATTCCACCTCCAAGTGGAAAGCCCGGAATATGCCGTCCTTCTTAGGCTACATTGAGGAAAAGGGCTGCCTGCCCCAGTGCCTGACCATGTCCCTGGCTGCTTATATCGCATTTTACAGCAATGAGATCCAGTCCCTTACGGACGCCGGACTGGTATGCAGACGCCCGGCTGGAAATGAGTATACCGTAAGCGACGACCGCTGGGCCCTGGAATTTTACTATGCCCACAGAAACGACACTCCAGAGGCTCTGGTCCATGCCGTTCTTACCAACGAACAGATGTGGGATCAGGATCTTACAAAGATCGCCGGACTGGAAGAAACCGTTACTGTCGACTTAAAGATGATCCGCACGGAAGGAGCAAAGGCTGCGTTTGCAAGCTGCCTGTAATTTGAAATATGAAGACAATAAGGATTTCTGATCTGGACAACGTGGCAGTGGCTCTCCACCCCATCGCAGAAGGCGAGGAGATCACCGCCGGAGGGATCACTGTTAAAGCTCTTATGGACATCCCCCAGGGCCATAAGATCGCCCTTCTTCCCATCAAAAAGGGTGAAAATGTGGTAAAATATGGCTTTCCTATCGGTCATGCCACCGAGGATGCCGCTCCGGGAACCTGGATGCACACCCATAACGTAAAGACCAACCTGGAAGGTGAGATGGAGTACACCTATACCCCAAGCCTCACATTCCCTGAAAAGGTGGAGCCGGAGACCTTCCAGGGCTTCCGCAGAAAGGATGGCCGCGCCGCCATCCGCAACGAGATCTGGATCATTCCCACGGTGGGCTGCGTCAACGATGTGGCCAAGAAGATGGTGCGGGACAATCAGGATCTTGTGACAGGGACCATCGACGGTCTTTACACCTTCCCCCATCCCTTCGGATGCAGCCAGACCGGCGAGGACCATGCCCAGACAAGGAAGCTTCTGGCGGCCCTGGTGCGCCATCCCAACGCGGCGGCTGTGCTGGTGCTGGGACTGGGCTGTGAAAATCTGACCCACGAGCAGTTCTTAGAGGAGCTGGGCGATTACGATAAGGACCGGGTAAAATTCCTAATCTGCCAGGAAGCCGGGGATGAGTTTTCTGAGGGCCGGGAGCTGTTAAAGCAGTGCGCAGAATATGCGTCCCAGTTTAAGAGAGAGCCCATTCCTGTAAGCGAGCTGGTCATCGGCATGAAGTGCGGCGGCTCTGACGGCTTATCCGGGATCACAGCCAATCCGGCTGTGGGCCGCTTCAGCGACATGATGGCGGCCAGAGGCGGCTCCACTGTGCTCACAGAGGTGCCGGAGATGTTTGGCGCAGAGGGCTTCTTAATGAACCGCTGCGTCAATGAAGCGGTGTTTGAAAAGGCCGTGGACATGATCAATGGCTTTAAGAATTATTTTATCAGCCATAATGAGGTGGTTTATGACAACCCCAGCCCAGGAAACCGTCAGGGCGGGATCACCACCCTGGAGGACAAGTCCTGCGGCTGTGTCCAGAAGGGCGGTACGGCTCCCATCATGGACGTGATCGGCTACGGAGATCCGGTGACAGCCAAGGGGCTCAATATGCTGTATGGACCTGGAAACGATCTGGTCTCCGCCACAGCCATGACAGCGGCAGGAGCCCATATGATCCTGTTCACCACAGGAAGGGGAACCCCCTTCGGAGCTCCGGCCCCGACTCTTAAGCTGGCCACCAACAGCCAGCTTGCGGAAAAGAAAAAGGGCTGGATCGACTTTGACGCCGGCCCCATCGCCGATGGAGAATCCATTGACGACGCTGCAAAGAGACTGCTGCAGCTGGTGATCGAAACAGCAGACGGAAAGCAGACAAAGGCCGAGGAGAAGGGATTCAGAGAGATCTCCATCTTCAAGGACGGCGTTGTGCTGTAAAACGTATGGGCGGCCCCAAAGGGTGCACCCCCATAAGGAAGTAATTTGATTGTCGCAGGGCGGCATGGCTGAAAGGTCATGCCGTTCTGCTTTTTCTTTGCCGTTCCACAGCCTGATCGTCGCCCGGCAGGTTGACTTCTCCAATGAAGTTCCAGACTAGTTCAATCTTCTGCCTGCGGTGGCCGCTGGACTTATCCGGCGCATGGACGATAATCTTTTTTACAAACTTTTCTACCGCTTGCCGCCATGCCTTGACCTGCTCCGTCAGTTCTTTTTGTTCTGTCTCATAGTCGGCGGAGAGTTTCAAGAACCGTTCATGACTGATTGCCCCACTGATGTCATCCTCATAGATGCGCTTGAAAATGCGGTCAAGTTCAGTAATGTGTTTTTCCGCTTGGGCGATTTCACGCTTGCGTTTCTGAGACTCTTTTTCGGCTTCTTGGAAGTGTTGCTTTTCGCGACTTCCTCAAATGCCATAGCATCATCAAAGAACAGTGCCGCCACATCGAAAATCCGCTGCAAAACAAACAGTTTCAGCGTTTCTTCCCGGATAAAGTGCATGGTACAGTCGCCTGTATTGCTCTTATACCGGGAACACCGATAGCAGTCTTGCTGCGGTGTCATGTTTTTGCCTGTGGCGAAATGCAGTTTGCTTCCGCAACCGGCGCACTACAGCAGACCAGAAAACAGCTCTTGCGAAGCAGCCAACTTTCTGCGGACGGGAGCTGTTGCCTTTATCCGTGATTGAGGCGGTCCGCGTCGGTGATCCGTTGGCCGTGGAAAGTGTCTTGCGATATTATGACGGCTTCCTCCGTATTTGCTGTGTGGTAACCAAGCAGGCGCAAGCAGAAATTCGCTTGCGCCCGCTGCTATTATGACGTTTTTGCCTACGCATTTAGCGGGTAGAAAAGCCCAATACAACAGGACTTTTCCGACATGGTTGAGCTGCTGGAAGTAGCTTACCATTTTGGCCATTGTAAATGCGGCTTGAAATGCGTAGAATAGTTTGACTTTGAGCGTGTTTAGGTATAAAATAATATTACCTTACGCATTTGGCTGTAAGGGCGGAGCATTTCTGTCAAGTCTGGCCGAATTGATGTTTCTATGAGTAACGTTACACATAGAACCACCAATTCTAGGTTGGGTTCGTTGAACATGATACTCCTTTCCAGTATGATTATACTACGGAACGCTATCAGATGCACCCAGGACAATAATGTTCATGTACCTGCCTGCTAACTTAGGGATGTTGTCCCCCATGTTAGCAGGCATGATGCATTTTAGGGGGAAATTATGAAAACTCAAAAAGAATATAATCAATGTCAACAACCTACATCTTGTCATAATTGTAGTTCAAACCAGATATGTCAAGCATGGGTTGACTTTGTTAAACACCACAATGATACTAAGCCTTATGCACATTTTGACCTGCGCGTGTCGTTATCCATGCCTTCAATTAGAAAATATGTAATGGATCGGACTAAAATAGTTACACACAGTTTTTATCCATTTATCCACTTTGAGAAGAAAAACTCTCGTTATGGAAAGAAAGGGCCTAAAAAGCCACGAGAGCTATACTATTGCTCACATTTAGATAGGTGTGTATATCAGCGATATGCATTTTTATTGAACTACCAGTATAGTATTTGGGCTTGTGAAAATAACATAGATGACGTTGCAATCGCATATCGAGATAACTTAGGGAAAAACAATATTGATTTTGCCAAGGATGCTTTTGATGCAATACGCAGCTTTCCTCAGTGCTTCATTTTTGTAGGTGATTTTACTAATTTCTTCGACAACTTGGAACATCAATATCTCAAGAAAATGATGTGCGAAGTGCTTGGTGTTGAGCGTTTGCCTCAAGATTACTTTTCTGTTTTCAAAAACATCACCCGTTTTTCAAGCTGGGATTGGAAAGACATTGTAAAGGCAGCTGGTGAAAACATTGCAGAAAGAGGTGTTCGCAAAAAAATCAATAGTAAAGAGACAGTTCTGACTAAGGAACAATTCCAGAAAAACAAAAAAGATATAAAAAAGAATATTTCTGGGGTGGGCGTTCCGCAAGGTTCCCCAATTAGCGCTGTACTATCCAACATTTACATGATAAAATTTGATAAAGACATTAAGCGTTATGTAATCTGCAAAGGCGGGATTTATATGCGCTATTCAGATGATTTTATCATTGTCTTGCCATACGAGAGAGATGCCGAAATTGCGGATTTTACAAGCTACATTTTTTCCTATGTAGAATCAATGAAAGGACTTATTGATTTGCAAAAGGAAAAGACTTCTTGCTATACTTATAAGGACGAAGTAATCTACGAGGGTGATCAGCCATCTAGCATAAATTATTTAGGGTTTCTATTTGATGGCAAAAGCATTAGAATAAGGCCACGTGCGATAACAAAATATTATTACAGGATGCGTCGAAAAGCTCATGCCATTGGACGCAGTAATTGGATATCATCTAAAGGCAGGCGTATATCAGCAAAAGAACTATATAGTATTTATTCTCGTAATGATGAAAAACAAACGTTTATTGACTATGCAAGAAAGGCAAAAGGAATATTGAAACTTAATGATCAAGAAGCAAATGCATTAATAAAGCATCATAAACGAAAAATCGCTATGGCTATAAAAGAAGGCCAGAAAAAATAAGAAGAACGCTCATGATTCCACGGTTGAGAATCATGAGCGTTCTTTTAGCAGCACCTGTTTGTCAGCCGTTAAGTTCAATTAGCTCTTGATACTTCCTTATCGGTGTTCAACTAAAGGGCCGCCGCGTTTTTTAAAATCCATACCCGAGGAGACCGCAGCAATACAGAATATATATGTGTCCCCCCTAGGGGCCTGTTAAATACTCAATGAACTTTTTCATGGCGGCCGATGTATAACGGTTTTTCCGGTAACAGATAAATGCATCGCGGACGGCATAGGGGCTGTTCAGCTTAAAGAAAAGCAGCTGATTGTTTTTCTGTACATGCTGGACCAACACATTACTGAGGATCGCCGCCCCTAGTCCCAGGTTTGCATAGTTATAAGCAATGGCCGATGCGCCGACTTCTAAAATAATTCCCGGCTCCACATGAGCCTCTTTAAATATCATATCTGAACAAAGCCTTAGATAGTTTCCGTTGTGTAAAAGAATAAAAGGGATTTCGCCAAGTTCTGCCGGTGAAACACATCGTTCATCAGGAATAGAGAAAATTTTATTGCCCAATTCCCTCAAAGACAGCTTCCGTGACAGCAGAGAAGAATCCATAATATATTTTCTGGGGACAGCCAGTACAAGATTTTCGCGGTAACACAGAATTCTTTCGTATTCCTTTGTATTTAACGGGTGATTTGTAACCATCAGATCAATCTCGCCATTATCCAACAGAGTTTTACAGTGGACTGTGCTTCCTTCTTCGATCCGAAGACTGACATTAGGAAAGTCTGACTTAAAGGCAACGATTTTTTGGGGAAGAACATAGGAAATACTGAGGTTACTGCCGCCAATGGAAATCTTTCCAGACAAATCATTTGCCATATTAAATAAATTTTCCTGAATTTCCTGAATCTATTCAATGCTCTGGATATATGCAGCTCCGAACAGAGTCAGCGAGATAGGTCTGGTGCTCCGGTCAAAAATGGGGGCACCAACTTGTTCTTCAATTTTCTGGATGGTGGCGCTCAGGGAAGGCTGGGATATGTGGAGTGCCTCGGCTGCCTTACTGAAGCTGCGCTCTTTATAAACTGAATAAACGTAATCCATATGATTAAACATTGCAGAATTCTCCATAGTATAGATTTTTATTTATAATTATATATTAATATTAGTATTGGATTATTTGTCAAGAGGATGCTTTAATTATCTTAATAAATTACGCGTATTTTATAATTTACTGATTCTGGGGGTACAGAAAAGTTATGATTGATTTAAGAAGCGATGCATTAACGATGCCGGATTTACCTATGTTAGAGACTATATTAGCGGCAAAATTAGGGGATGATGGGAGAACGGATTCCAGAGGCCGTGGAGAAGATGCCACAGTGAATCGGTTGGAAGATTTGTCAGCTGAAATAACCGGAAAGGAAGCCGCAGTTTTTATGCCGACCGGAACCTTTGCAAACTCCACAGCGATTATGACATGCTGTCATGCTGGAGACAAGGTTTTAGTTGAAGAGGAGCAGCATATTCTACTGACAGAGAAATTTGTATTTGAGAAAGATTATGGACGTTTGATTCCCGTTTGTTACAGGTTGGATCACAAGCACATGCCGGATCCGGAAGAGATTGACCGGTTGCTTTCAGAAAGTGGGTCAAAGCTGGTATGTCTGGAAAATTCTCACAATTCGGCAGGCGGATACTGCATTGATTGTTCCACGCTGGAAAAAATAAGAAAAGTAGCTGATAAGCATGGCGCATGGATCCATATGGATGGAGCCCGGCTGTTTCACGCTGCAGCATATCTGGATACGACGGCCAGCCAGCTCTGCCAATATGCGGATTCTGTCATGTTCTGTGTGTCAAAGGGTCTGGGCGCACCTATAGGCTCTTTACTCTGCAGTACAGAGGATTTCTGTAAAAAAGCCCGTGAGAATCGTAAGCTGTTCGGCGGCGTCATGCGTCAGGCAGGTGTGGCCGCAGCTCCGGCAATTTATGCCCTGGAAAACAATATCGAACGTTTAAGGGAAGATATTGAAAATGCCAGTGTGATCTACGATATGCTGAAGGGAAAGATGAAAAAAATTGGCATACAGGAGGAGGTACAGACCAATATTATTATGCTGGATCTGTCCAAAGCTGGAATTTATGCGGAGGAATTCTGTGAAATAGCAGAAAAAAAGGGTCTTCTCATGCGTCCCTTCCGGAGCCTGGTTAAGGTTCGGATGGTGCTCTATAAGGGAATTACGCGCCAGGATGCGGTCAGGGCTGCGGAAATTGTTCTTGAGATTGATCGTTCTCTGTAAATACTGGGGGAAAGGGGATTACAAAGATGAAGATAGCGGGAAAGAAAATAGGGCTGAGCACGCAGGTTTTTTCTGCCATGATACTGGGAGCAGTTTTGGGACTGCTATTTGGAGATGTCATGGTGAAGCTGGAATTTATTGGAACCGTATGGCTGAACTGCATTAAGCTGATCGTTGTCCCCATGGTTTTAATGACGATTATTACTGGTATTACATCTCAGAAGGACTTAAAGACCCTGGGACGGATCGCTGTACGTATCATGGCTTTTTATATTATTACAACATTGATAGCCAGTGTGGTGGGGTTGCTGGTAGCAGGCATCGTCCAGCCAGGAAAATATGCGAATTTCACCGGTCTGGAGTCTAAGGAGGTTTCTGGCTCTGCGGATATAACCATTGCAGATTTTTTCATTAATATGTTTTCTGCGAACATGTTCCAGACCTTTGTGGAGGCGAATATTCTGCAGACAGTCATCATTGCCATTTTGATCGGTGTGGCTATTATGCTGGTGAAAAATGAGGACCATCGTCAAAAACTGATTTCTGGATGTGATGCTTTATGCAGTATGGTTTTTTCTCTTATTGGAATGATCATGAAGGCATCTCCGGTTGGCATTTTATTCCTTATGGGTGCGTCCTTTGGAAAATATGGTACAGGAATTTTTACATCCATGGCCACCCTGTTAGGAACATATTATTTATCCTGTCTGGTACATATTCTGGTTGTGTATGGAGGCATACTCTTTATTGGCACCGGAATCAATCCCTTTAAATTTATAAAAGAAAGTGCGGAGCTATGGGTCTATACCCTTTCTACATGCAGCAGCGTAGCTGCAATTCCTGTAAATATGAAAGTGGCGCGTGAAAAATTCAATGTACCGGATCGTATTTCCAGTTTTACCGTGCCTCTGGGTTCTCAGATGAATTATGATGGAAGTGTCCTGCTTTACGGATGTGTGATCATGTTTATCTGTCAGGTCTGCGGACAGGCAGTAAGTATTGAGATGATGTTAAGAGTCGTCTTGTTGTCTGCAATTTTGTCCACAGGAGGCGGAGGTGTTCCGGGAAGCGGTATTGTAAAGCTTTTAGTAGTGGTGGAGGCATTTAACCTTCCAACAGAAATTGTCGGTATTATTGCTGCGTTCTATCGGCTTTTCGATATGGGAACCACAACCAATAACTGTCTGGGAGATCTGGTGGGAACGGTGCTGATTTCCAGGCTGGAGGAAAAACGCAGCAGGAGGTAGGCGGTTAAAGCTGCTGTTGGGAAAAAGACAGTTCCAGACAAAGGGCTGCGGTTCGTATGAGCCGCAGCCCTCTTCCGTCCCCACAGGAATGCCCCTTAATGGATCTCCCCGCCCACTGCCCGGATATCGCATGTGTTGCGGACGGCGGCCTCAATGGCGGCCTCCAGGGCTGCGGTGATGTCTGCAATGGCCATGGACGGCGTATTGGGCTTATTGACTGCCTGGGATGCGGCGTAGGGCACATGGATAAAGCCGCCGCGGACATCCGGGAATTCCTTATGGATATAATAGAGGATCCCGTACATCACATGGTTGCAGATATAGGTTCCGGCGGAGTTGGACAGACTGGACGGATATCCGGCGTCCTTGATGGCCTGGACCATGGCCTTCACGGGAAGATTGCTGAAGTACGCGGCATCCCCGTCCGCAAATACCGGCCCGTCAATGGGCTGGTTTCCTTCGTTATCGGGGATCCTGGCATCGGTGATGTTGATGGCTACCCGCTCCGGCGTTACGCCGAACCTGCCGCCTGCCTGGCCGACGCTTATGACCATATCCGGCTGGAGCTCCTTCATCTTTTCATGGATCCTTTCGATGGATCTGCCGACTACGGTCGGGATCTGCATGGTGACGATCTCTGCCCCGGCGATCTCATTTCTGATACATTTTACGGCCTCCCAGGCCGGATTTATGGATTCGCCGCCAAACGGATCGAACCCTGTGACTAATACCTTCATGACGTTTCCCCTTTCCTGCGGTACACCCCTGCGCAGAATGGTTTGACAAACCCATTCTGTGAATGTATGATAAGTGACGGGGACCCGGGCCGGAGCCGGAAATATCCAGTGCCGGAGCCGGAGCCCCGGGCCGCAGAGCGCGGCCCTCTGATATCCTCATTATACCGAAGGCTGGAAAAATATGCAAGGAGCGAAAACATCTGATGAAGATCATTATTTCCCCCGCAAAGAAAATGGAAGAATGCAGTGACATGTTTGAACCCGGCGGTTTTCCGGTGTTTCTGGACCGGACAAAACGGCTGCATGAACGGCTCTGCTCCATGTCGGAAGAGGAGCTTAAGGAGCTGTTTAAGGCCAACGACCGGATCACACGGGAAAATTTTGAACGGTACCAGGCCATGGATCTGGACCGGGCGCTGACGCCGGCCCTTCTTTCCTATGTGGGGATCCAGTACCAGTATATGGCGCCCCACCTGTTTTCCCATGGTCAGTGGGAATACGTAAAAAACCATCTGCGGATCCTGAGCGGCTTTTACGGGATCCTGCGGCCCGACGACCGGGTAACTCCCTACCGCCTGGAAATGCAGGCCAGGCTGGCAGTGGATGGAAAGAAGGACCTGTACGATTTCTGGGGGAGCAGTCTGTTTGAGGAGCTGACCGGAAAGACAGAAGAGGAGACGGAGCCGGGCAGCGGCGGGAAGGCAGAAAATACGCCGGTGATCTTAAACCTGGCCTCCAGGGAATACAGCAAAGCCATCGAGCCGTTCCTGACGCCGGATATCCGGTTTGTTACCTGCGTCTTTGGCGTGCTGAAGGACGGAAAAGTAAAGATAAAGGCCACGGAGGCCAAAATGGCCAGAGGAGAGATGGTCCGTTTTCTTGCAGAAAACAACGTTACAGATGTGGAAGCGGTCAAAGGGTTTTCCGTATCCGGCTACGGGTATTCCCCGGAGCATTCGGAGGAAAACAGCTTTGTGTTCATAAAAAATCATGGAAAAGAGGAAAAATAAATGTTAAAGAGAATCGGAAGCGGAGACCCATGCTGGTGCGGGAGCAGAAAGCCCTACGGCCAGTGCCACCAGGAATTCGACAGGAAGGTGAGCAGGGCCCGGTTCATGGGACATGAGGTGCCGTCCCACAAGATCATAAAAACGCCGGAGCAGATCCAGGGGATCCGGGAGAGCGGAAAGCTCAATGTGGCGGTGCTGGACTACGTGGCAGAGCGGATCAGGGCCGGGATCACAACGGCGGAGATCGACCAGTGGGTGTATGATTATACAACAAAGCACGGAGGGATCCCGGCTCCTCTGGGCTATGAGGGCTTCCCCAAAAGCGTCTGCACCTCCATTGACGCCCAGGTGTGCCACGGGATCCCGTCAGAGGACGTGGTCTTAAAGGAGGGCGATATCATCAACGTGGATGTGTCCACCATCCTCCACGGCTATTATTCCGATTCCTCCCGTATGTTTATGATCGGGGATGTGGGACCGGAAAAGGAGAAGCTGGTGCGCGTCGCCAGGGAAGCGGTGGAAAAGGGACTCCAGGAGGTGAAGCCATGGGGATATCTGGGAGACATGGGCCAGGCCGTCCATGACCATGTGAAAAAGCACGGCTATACAGTGGTGGAGGATGTGGGAGGCCACGGCGTGGGACTGGAATTCCATGAGGATCCCTTTGTCAGCTATGTGACCCGTCGGGGAACGGAAATGCTCATGGCCCCGGGCATGATCTTTACCATTGAACCCATGGTCAACATGGGCGGCGACGAGATCTTTGTGGACGATGGAAACGGCTGGACCATTTATACGGAGGATGGGAAGCCGTCGGCCCAGTGGGAGATCATGGTGCTGGTGACCGAGGACGGTCATGAGGTGCTGGCCTGGTAAAGGAAATGGAAAAATAGTAACTCTATTTCAAAAAAATAGATAAAATGTGTAAATTTTTCTTGTGATACCTCGGAAGGTTTAGTATAATAGAGTCAGATATCTGAACGGTTATGTACGTGAACCCTATGAAAAGGAGGCAGATCTATGGAGCTGAAGTACGAGAAAATTTATGCACCCGGAACCGACGTTGGCTTAAAGGTCACAAAAGGCCATTTTGCCACCAACCATGCCCACACCAATTATTATATCGATCTGACGACCATCAAGAGCCGCGTCAGTGAGGCCCAGGAGATCGCCAGGGCACTGGTACATATGTACCTGTACGACATGGTCGTGGATACCATCGTATGCATGGAAGGAACAGAGGTCATCGGAACGCTTCTGGCAGAGGAGCTGACAAAGGGCGGCTTCCTGTCCCTGAACGCCCACAAGACCATTTATATCATCAAGCCCGAATTCAACAGCAACAGCCAGATCATGTTCAAGGATAATTTCCGTCCCATGTTAAACGGGAAGAATGTGATCCTTCTGACTGCCACCGTGACCACGGGTCTTACCATCAACAAGGGCATCGAGGGAATCCAGTATTACGGCGGCATCATCCAGAGCGTATCGGCAGTGTTCAGCGCCCTGGACGAGATGAACGGGATCCCCATCAAATCCGTATTCGGAAAGCGGGAGCTGCCGGATTATATGTTCAGCGATTACCGCAACTGTCCGATCTGCAAGGAAGGAAAGAAGCTGGATGCGCTGATCAATCCATACGGATATTCAAAACTGTAAACGGGAAAACGAAAAACGGCGTCCTGCGGCTGTCCCTGGACGCCTTTTTTATGCATAGGAAAAAGCGGCCGGCAGCCGGTCCTTCCGGGGTCCCCATTCCGTGAGAGAAAGCCGTACCATAAGAGAAAGGATAACAGAACATGGAATTAAATAAAAATATGATGCAGAAGACGGTCCTGGCCCTGGTGCTGCTTGCAGTGGCGGCGCTTTCGGCTTTTGTAGTATCGGAAAGAGTATCTGCGCCGGAATACCATAAGGCCTCCATGGAGGCCCTGGAGGAAAAGAAGATTACGGTCATGGAGATGACGGCGGCTGTGGCGGCCAGCTCCATCGCTGTGGCAGCCATTCCGGGGGACGCCACGACTCCCCTGGCGGACCAGATCGCAGAGCTTGGGAGCTATCTGATGATCGCCGCGGGGGCTGTGATGCTGGAGAAGTTCCTTTTGGCCATTACGGGCCATGCGGCCTTTTCTCTTCTGATCCCGGCTGCCTGCGTCCTGGGGATCCTGGGAATGTTTTTATCCTCCGGTGTTTTAAAACGTTTAGCCCTGCGCCTTGCTGTGACCGGCCTTGCCATATTTATGGTGATCCCCGCGAGCTTAAAGGTCAGCAGTCTGATCGAGGAGGCCTTTGAGGTCAGCCAGACCATTGAGGAGGCGGAAAAAGCCGCAGGAGCGGTGGAAGAGGAAGCGGCGGAGGCATCCGGAGAGGAAAAGGGACTGTCCGGCTGGATCTTAGGGGTAGGAGAGAAGCTCAATGGAGCAGTGGATCAGGCCAAAAAGGCGCTGGGCCGCTTTGTGGATGCAGTGGCGGTCCTGATCATCATTAACTGTGTGATCCCGGTGCTGGTGCTGTGGTTCTTCCTCTGGCTTATAAAAACGGCGTTCAGTGTGGACATCCATGTGCCGGCAGACCGGTTCCTGCCGGGAAGATGACCGAAGGCCGGAGCACTGTGACTCTGCCGGGAAGACGACCGGCCGCCTGGCCCCGCAGCGGGGCGCACGGTTTCGTCGTACCATAACCAAGATTTATGGAAAATATGAAAATAAAGCACTTGCAATTTCAGATGAAATTTGTATAATATAAACTAACATTAAGGGAAGGAGACGCAGATACAATGATGATGGAACTGGTACTAATCGCAGTCGTGATCCGAATTATTGGCAGCATTATCGTCGTGGACGGGAATGCTTATTTGCGTTATGCTGAAACTTAAGGGATCTGACGGCAGTATACTCAAAGAAATTTGGGATAGAGAGAAACCTTACAGCACGACGCTGTAAGGTTTTTTTGTATCATGGGAAAGTACATCCTATGATATAAAAAACGCTTTCTGCGGGGACCGCTGTGCGGCGGAAGGGAAATTTTCTGCGGAGGCGGCCCGGAAGATCTGTTTCCATCAACCAGACAAGGGGAAGACTTTATGAAAATGAATGGTGCACGGATCCTGGTGGAGGAGCTGATCCATCAGGGAGTGGAAGTGATATTTGGATATCCGGGCGGCGCGGTCTTAAATATTTATGATGAGCTCTACCTGGCATCAGACCGGATCCGCCATGTATTATCGGCCCATGAACAGGGAGCGGCCCATGCGGCCGACGGCTATGCCAGGGCCAGCGGGAAAACAGGAGTGGTCCTGGCCACCAGCGGGCCCGGAGCCACCAACCTGGTGACCGGCATTGCCAACGCATACCTGGATTCAGTGCCCATGGTGGCCATCACAGGAAACGTGGCAGTCAGCAGCCTGGGGAAGGACTCCTTCCAGGAGGTGGATATCGTGGGGATCACCCAGCCCATCGTGAAGCACAATTTCATGGTGCGGGATATTAAGGATCTCCAGAGGACGATCCAGGAGGCCTTTGAGATCGCCAACGACGGGAGGAAGGGGCCGGTGCTCATCGATATCCCAAAAAACGTCCAGGCGGCGGAGTGGGAATACGATCCGGATATGAAGGCGCCTTCTGTGAAGAAGGCGAGAAAGACCAGCATCAGCAGCCTGGACGAGCTGCTGGAAATGGTAAAGAAAGCAAAGCGGCCGTTTATTTATGCAGGCGGCGGCGTGATCGCCTCGGGTGCTGAAAAAGAGGTCCTGGAGCTTTCAAGGCGGTTAGATGCGGCCGTGGGACTCAGCATGATGGGCCTCACCTCAGTGCCGGCCTCTTATCCGCTGAACCTGGGCATGTGCGGCATGCACGGACAGTACGCCTCCATCATGGCCCAGTCCCAGTGCGATCTGCTGTTTGCTGTGGGCGTGCGGTTTTCGGACCGGGCCACCGGCGACCTGAATGAATATACCAGCAAATGCATGACGGTCCATATCGATATCGACCGGGCGGAGATCGGAAAGAATGTGAGTCCCGATATCAGCATGTGGGGAGATGTGAAGATGATCCTTCAAAGGATCCTGGATGTGCTTCCCCAGTGTGAGCATCCGGACTGGCTCCGCCAGATCGAAGAGTATAAGAGCGCGGAGGTCCTGCCGCCTGCAAAGGGCTTCAGTCCCAGGGCGATCATTGAAGAGGTGAACCGCCACGGGGACGCGGACACGGTGGTGGCCACCGACGTGGGACAGCACCAGATGTGGACCATGCAGTTTTATAAATTTGAAAAGCCCCAGAGACTTCTGACCTCCGGCGGCCTGGGGACCATGGGCTACGGCCTGGGAGCCGCCATCGGAGGCTGCATCGCCAATGGAAGAAAGCGGACAGTGCTTTTTACCGGGGATGGAAGCTTCGGGATGAATTTAAACGAGATGGCCACGGCGGTGAGCCAGAACCTGCCCCTGACCATTGTGGTGATGAACAACGATGTTTTAGGCATGGTGAGACAGTGGCAGACGATCTTTTACGATTGCCATTACTCCCATACCACCCTGGACCGGAGGACGGATTTTCCGGCCCTGGCAGAGGCCTTCGGGGCAAAAGGAGTTTCTGCCCATACCATGGAGGAGCTGAAGAAAGCCCTGGACGAGGCGGATCAGAGCGACGGACCGGTGCTCATCGACTGCCATATCGGTATGGACGAAAAGGTGCTCCCCATGATCCCGCCGGGTCGGTCGGCCAGAGACATGATAGTGAAAGGATAAGCCTATGGAAGAGAGATTTGCCGTTGGCCTGATCGTCAACAACCGCTTTGGTGTCCTGGACCGGATCGCCGGACTTTACGCCAAGCGCTGCTATAACATCGACGCCATCTCCGCCGGACCCACAGAGAACCCGGAATACACCCGGCTCACCATCGTGTCCACGGGAGATGAGTATATGAAGGACCAGGTGGTACGCCAGCTTTATAAGCTTTATGATGTGAAGACTGTGGCCCTCCTGGAACAGGAGCATACATTATTTGCCCAGCATATGTTTGTAAAGATGCATCTGACCGGAACGGAGCGCGGCTCCTCCAAGCACCAGGTGCTGGAGCTGATCAATGAATACGGAGGGAAGGTGGTGGACTTTGGAGAAGAGCACCTGACTGCCGAGATCACAGGGACCAAGGAAAAGGTGGATTCCTTCGTGGAGAAGATCCGCAAGTTTGGGATCCTGGAGTTAAGCAGCTCCGGAGATATCGCCATTGGGATCGGCTGGGACAATACCTTAAGCGTCGCCCCCAGGGAGGCGGAGGAAGATCAGCCGGAACCGTAAGCGCGGATGAAAAAGGCTTTAACCAAATTTTATATATAAAAAAGGAGAAAAAACTATGGCTACAATGTATTATGAGAGAGACTGCAATTTATCACTTCTGGATGGAAAGAAGATCGCTGTGATCGGATACGGTTCCCAGGGCCATGCCCATGCGCTGAACTTAAGGGATTCCGGCTGTGACGTGGTGGTGGGTCTGTATGAGGGCTCTAAATCTGCCGTACAGGCAAAAGAGGACGGCTTTACTGTAATGAATACCGCTGACGCCGTAAAGGCCTCCGATATCATCATGATCCTGGTAAACGATGAAAAGCAGGCGGTTCTTTATAAAAACGATATCAGGGAAAATCTGACCGACGGAAAGACCCTGTGCTTTGCCCATGGTTTTAATATCCACTTTAAACAGATCATCCCGCCGGCCGGCGTGAACGTGATCATGATCGCTCCCAAGGGTCCGGGCCACACCGTCCGTTCCCAGTATGTGGCCGGAAAGGGCGTGCCCTGCCTGGTGGCCGTGGAGCAGGATCCCTCCGGAAATTCCATGGAGGTGGCAAAGGCCTATGCAGCAGGCATCGGCGGAGCCAGAGGCGGGATCTTAGAGACTACCTTTAAAGAAGAGACAGAAACCGATCTGTTCGGCGAGCAGGCAGTCCTCTGCGGCGGCGTGTGCGCCCTGATGGAGGCTGGCTTCAATACGCTGGTGGAGGCCGGATATAAGCCGGAGAACGCATATTTTGAGTGTATCCATGAGATGAAGCTGATCGTAGATCTGATCTTCAACGCCGGATTTGAGGGAATGCGCTATTCCATCTCTGATACGGCTGAGTACGGCGACTACATGACTGGAAAGCGGATCATCACCGATTCCGTAAAGGCAGAGATGAAGCAGGTGCTCACAGAGATCCAGGACGGCACCTTTGCCAAGAACTGGATCCTGGAAAACCAGGTAGGCCGCACCATGTTCAACGCAGCCAGAGCCGCCCATGCGGACACGCTGGCAGCAAAGACCGGCCGTGAGTTAAGGGCCAAGATGGGCTGGAAGCAGGCCCAGAACTTAGACGAGGCAAAATAATCTTAAGGAAGGACAGGAGTGCAGCATATGAATTCTGATCAGGTAAAATCCGGTGTGGAGCGTGCTCCCCACCGTTCCCTTTTAAAAGCCGACGGATACAGCGACGAGCAGATCCGCCGCCCCTTTGTGGGCGTGGTCAACTCATTCAATGAGATCGCCCCGGGCCACGTACACTTACAGACCATTGCCAGGGCCGTCAAGGACGGCGTTCTGGCGGCCGGCGGGACTCCCATGGAGTTTAATACCATCGGCGTCTGCGACGGCATCGCCATGGGCCACAAGGGCATGCATTTTTCCTTAAGCTCCAGGGAGCTGATCGCGGATACCATCGAATGCATGGTAAGCGGCCACTGCTTCGACGCCCTGGTGTTCATTCCCAACTGCGACAAGATCGTGCCGGGAATGCTCATGGCGGCCCTGCGCCTGAACCTCCCCTGTATCTTCGTGTCCGGAGGCCCCATGCTCTCCATTGGACAAAGAGACTTAAATTCCGTGTTTGAGGCCGTGGGAGCCAGGAAGGCCGGTCTCATCGGCGACGGTGAGCTGGCTGAGATCGAGGGAAGCTCCTGTCCCGGCTGCGGCTCCTGCTCTGGTATGTTCACGGCCAACTCCATGAACTGCCTTACAGAGGTCCTGGGCCTGGGCCTTCCCGGAAACGGGACCATCCCGGCGGTTTACGGCGAGCGGATCCGCCTGGCAAAGACGGCGGGGATGCAGGTCATGAAGCTTCTGGAGGACAACATCCGTCCCAGGGACATCGTGACGGAAAAGTCCTTTGAGAATGCACTGACCGCAGATATGGCCCTGGGCTGCTCCACCAACTCAGCCCTCCATCTTCCGGCCATTGCCCATGAGGCGGGGATCTCCATCAATCTCCATATGATCAACGAGATCAGCGAGAAGACGCCCAACCTCTGCCACCTGGCTCCGGCGGGCCATCACCACATGCAGGATCTGATGCAGGCCGGAGGGATCTCCGCCGTGCTAAAGGAGCTGCTGGACGGCGGGATGATCGACGGAAGCTGTATGACCGTCACAGGAAAGACCCTGGGTGAGAACGTGGCCCATGCGAAGAACCGCGATCCGGAGGTGATCCGGCCTCTGGACCGTCCGTATACAAAGACCGGAGGGCTGGCAGTGCTCTTTGGAAACCTGGCGCCCAACGGAGCCATTGTAAAGCGCTCTGCCGTAAAGCCGGAAATGCTGGTGAACACAGGGACAGCCCGGTGCTTCGACTCTGAGGAGGAGGCCATTGCAGCCATTTATGCCGGAAAGATCGTGCCTGGAGATGTGGTGGTGATCCGCTACGAGGGTCCGTCCGGCGGACCTGGAATGCGGGAAATGCTTTCCCCCACCTCCGCCATCGTGGGAATGAAGCTGGATACCACCGTGGCCCTTCTGACGGACGGAAGGTTTTCCGGTGCGTCCTGCGGAGCCGCCATCGGCCATATTTCTCCAGAGGCAGCGGCCGGAGGCCCCATCGCCTATGTGAAGGATGGGGATCAGATCGCCATCGACATTCCAAATTACAGCATAAAGCTGCTGGTTTCCGATGAGGAGATGGAGGAGCGCAGAAGGACCATGAAGTTAAAGGAGCCGAAGCAGGTGACCGGATATCTGAAACGGTATGCCAGAATGGTATCCTCAGCAGACAGAGGAGCAATCGTAGAATAATGAACCAGATCGTATCCAATCTGCTGGTATACGGAAAACTGCCGGAGGACTCGATCCTCTGGCAGCTTTCTGATATCTGCATGAGATTAAAAGACGGGAGCCAGGACAGGGACGTGCTGCGCACCCGGGTATTCGGCCAGGTGAAAAACCTCCTTTCTGTATCCACTGATTATGCCTTTGATAAAAACCTCTGGCAGAATTACCTGACCTTTCTTCTGATCACCAGTGAGAATCCCTTCAGCCTGGTATGTGAAAAGGTGGGAGCCCAGGACGGAACGGTCAATATTTTTGTAAAACATGATCTTGAAATGTTCCGGCAGCTGTTCCATTACGATTTTTCCTGGATGGAGGAGGCGCTTTCCATCGACTGCTTTTACCATCTGACCCATTATAAGGCCATCCGGAAAAAGGAACTGATGTATAACAGGAACGTCAGTGAGAAGGTGCGGGCCCTGAGTGAAAAACTGGCGGAGGCAGAGGATGCAGAGGCCTTTTTTTTCCATGTGACCGGGTTTTACCGGGATTACGGCGTGGGTATGTTCGGACTGAATAAGGCCTTCCGCATTGCCGGGAATGAGGACGGGACCGTCCGCTTCCTTCCCATCAACAATATGGATGCAGTGATGCTGGACGATCTCATTGGCTATGAGCTCCAGAAAAAGAAGCTGGTGGATAATACCCGGGCCTTCGTGGAGGGAAGGGCTGCCAACAATGTCCTTTTATTTGGAGATTCCGGTACAGGAAAATCCACCAGCATCAAGGCCATCGTGAACCAGTTTTACCCCGACGGCCTCAGGATGATCGAGATCTACAAGCACCAGTTCAAGGATCTCTCCGCCATCATCGCCCAGGTGAAGAACCGGAATTACCGGTTCATCATTTATATGGATGATCTGTCCTTCGAGGAATTTGAGATCGAGTATAAGTTCTTAAAGGCCGTCATTGAGGGAGGCGTGGAGACAAAGCCGGATAATGTGCTGATCTATGCCACCTCCAACCGCCGTCACCTTATAAAAGAGACCAGCCGTGACCGGGACGACATGGAGCACGGAGAGGACATGCACCGGTCCGACACCATGGAGGAAAAGCTGTCCCTGGTGAACCGGTTCGGCCTTACCATCTATTACGCCAAGCCGGATAAGAGCGGCTTCAATGCGATGGCTGTGGAGCTGGCACGCCGGGCCGGGATCACGCCGGAGGAGATGAGCGATGAGGAGATCGGTTATGAGGCCAACCGGTTTGAGATGCGGGGCGGCGGTCTTTCCGGCCGGACGGCCCAGCAGTTCGTCAACCATCTTGTGGCAGTGAAGCGGTAGCCTGGGGACAGGGGATCCGAAGGACACAAGGGAAAAACGATAAAAGACATATTATTACATTATGTTCAGAAAAAAGCGTCTATCATGAAAAATGATGATGCTTTTTTTGCGTTCCATGCAAATTGTCAAACGTTGTCGAAAGTTGCGGACGAATTTCATTGCTTCTTTCTCGGTTAAAAGCCTATAATAAAACCGCTTGTTCCCCGTTTTTTAAAAGAAAATGGAAAATGCAGGGGGATAGACATTGATTATGACAGTTCAGGAGGGAATGCTATGGCAGAGGTTTCGGTTGCAATCGCGGATGATAACAGACAGACATTAAATCTGTTGGGAGAGATACTTGAGAAGGAAGACGGGATCCATGTGGTGGGAAAGGCGGACAACGGTGAGGATGCGTATAACATGATCGTGGAGACGAACCCGGATATCGTTCTGATGGATGTGATCATGCCGAGACTGGATGGGATTTCCGTGATGGAGCGGGTCAGGAACAACAGCCAGATGAAGGGAACTCCTTCTTTCATTATGGTAACGGCTGCCAGCAGCCAGGATGTGACCGAGGACGCGTTCCGTCTGGGAGCCAATTACTACATAATGAAGCCGTTCAGCCGGGATGTGGTGCTGGATAAGATACGCCGGGTCAGCCGGGGAAGGGTACGGGCTGCTGCTGCCGGCGACCACGGAGGCGTGCGGCGGGTACAGCCATATCTGGATAAGGCGGCGTACATGGAGCAGAACCTGGAGACCGATGTGACCCAGATGCTCCATGAGATCGGGATCCCTGCCCATATTAAGGGATATCAGTATCTGAGAGATGCCATCATCATGTCGGTGCAGGACGCGGAGATGCTGTCATCGGTGACAAAGATCTTATATCCCACCATTGCCAAGCGTCATCAGACCACGTCCAGCCGTGTGGAGCGGGCCATCCGCCACGCCATTGAGGTGGCCTGGAGCCGGGGAAAGATGGATACCCTGAATGAACTTTTTGGCTATACGGTCAACGGGGGCAAGGGAAAACCGACGAATTCAGAATTTGTGGCACTGATCGCAGATAAGATCCGCCTGGATTATAAGAGAATGTAACCGTCCAGCCATATATAAGAGAATCTAAAAAGTTTATGGACCTACTTTCTAAATCCCTGGGAATGTGGTATACTGAACCTAGTGAAAATGAGCGAAAGCTGTATTAGCGGAAGGATGGGTTCAGTATGAAAAACATATTATTTATCGCTTCGGAGGCTGTGCCTTTTATCAAGACCGGGGGCCTGGCGGACGTTGTGGGTTCTCTTCCCAAATGTTTTGACAAAAAATACTTTGACGTACGTGTGATGATACCCAAATATCTCTGTATAAAAGAAGTGCTCCGCAATGAAATGACCTATATAGACCATTTCTATATGGATTATCTGGGCCAGAGCCGTTATGTGGGGATCCTCCAGTATGTATATGAAGGGATCACATTTTATTTCATCGATAATGAAAGCTACTTCTGGGGGGAAAAGCCCTACGGCGACTGGTATTATGATCTGGAAAAGTTCTCCTTCTTCTCCCAGGCAGCCCTTTCGGCCCTTCCGGTGATCGGATGGAAGCCGGATATCGTCCACTGCCACGACTGGCAGACGGGACTGATCCCAGTCTATTTAAAGGACCGGTTCCGCGGCGGAGAATTCTTCCGCGATATGAAGACGGTCATGACGATCCACAATCTGAAATTCCAGGGTGTGTGGGATGTGAAGACCATCCAGAGATTTTCCGGCCTTCCGGATTACTATTTTACGCCGGATAAGCTGGAGGCCTACAAGGACGGCAATATGTTAAAGGGCGGCCTGGTATATGCGGACGCCATCACCACCGTGAGCAGCACCTACGCAGAGGAGATCAAGACCCCGTTTTACGGCGAGGGCCTGGACGGACTCATGAGAGCCCGGGCCAACGACCTGCGGGGGATCGTCAACGGCATCGACTACGATGATTTCAACCCGGAGACCGATCCCTATATCGCCCAGCAGTATAACGCGAAAAATTTCCGGAAGGAAAAGGCAAAGAATAAGCTGGCGCTCCAAGAGGAACTGGGACTGGCAAGAGATGACAAGAAATTCATGATCGGCATCGTTTCCCGTCTTACGGATCAGAAGGGCCTGGATCTGATCCAGTGCGTGATGGACGAGATCTGTACCGACGATGTGCAGCTGGTGGTCCTGGGAACGGGAGACGATAAATACGAGAACATGTTCCGTCATTATGACTGGAAATACCATGACCGGGTATCTGCCCAGATCTATTATTCGGAGCCCATGTCCCATAAGATCTACGCGGCCTGCGATGCCTTCCTGATGCCGTCCCTGTTTGAGCCCTGCGGCTTAAGCCAGCTGATGGCTCTCCGGTACGGCACTGTGCCCATTGTCCGGGAGACCGGCGGCTTAAAGGATACCGTATGGCCGTACAATGAATACGAGGGGACCGGGACCGGCTTCTCCTTTGCCAATTACAATGCCCATGAGATGTTAAACATCATCCGCTACGCAAAATATATCTACTACAATAAAAAGCGTGAGTGGAACAAGATCGTGGACCGGGATATGGCGGTGGATTTTTCCTGGAATACATCCGCAGGAAAATACCAGGAGCTGTACGACTGGCTGCTGGGCTACTAGGGAATGCAGTTTGGAGGAAACCATGGAGATTTGGAATGAGATACTAGGGAACCAGGTGCTGGTGTGTTCCGTGGCGGGCTGGACGGTGGCCCAGGTCTTAAAGACCATCATTGACGTGGTCTTAAACCGGTCGTTCAACCCGGAGCGGCTGTTCGGCTCTGGCGGGATGCCCAGTTCCCATTCGGCCACGGTATGCGCGCTGACCACGGCATCGGGGCTTAAATACGGCGTGGGCAGCTTTGAATTTGCCATCAGCTTTGTGGTGGCCATGGTCGTCATGTACGATGCCATGGGCGTCCGCCGGGAGACGGGAAAACAGGCGCAGCTTTTAAATAGTGTGTTTTTTGAAAATATACTGAACCTGGACGGAGTCCTGCTCCAGGAGAAACTGAAGGAGTATGTGGGCCATACGCCTCTCCAGGTGGCGGCAGGCGCGGTCCTGGGGATCGGCATGACTCTGGTCATCAGCAGTTTTTACTAGGATCCGCGGAAAAATGGGGATGAAAACCTCATAAGCTATATATTTTGGCGAAAAAATCATTAGGGGATATTGCAATATCTGGCAATATCCCTTATAATGTCAGCAGACCGTTTTCCGGCCTGCTGTTTTTGTGCGCAAATTTCCAAACCATATGTCCTGGCAGCGGACATGGGAAAACGCATGGCAGGAACCGGGAAATGGAGAAACTAGTCACGTAGAAGCTTTTCTACAAATTTGATAGGAGGAAGAAAAACTTATGGCAAAGTGGGTTTATAAGTTTGAAGAAGGTAATGCTTCGATGAGAAACCTTCTCGGCGGTAAAGGCTGCAACCTGGCTGAGATGACGATCCTTGGCATGCCGATCCCGCAGGGCTTTACTGTTACGACAGAGGCCTGCACCGATTACTACAACAGCGGCAAGCAGATCACAGAGGAGATCCAGAACCAGATCTTCGAGGCTATTACATGGTTAGAGGGCGTAAACGGAAAGAAATTCGGTGATACCGAAGATCCGTTGCTGGTTTCCGTTCGTTCCGGTGCAAGAGCATCCATGCCGGGTATGATGGATACCATCTTAAACCTTGGTTTAAACGACGTGGCTGTTGAGGGCTTCGCAAAGAAGACCGGCAATCCGCGTTTCGCATATGATTCTTACAGAAGATTCATCCAGATGTACTCTGACGTTGTTATGGAAGTTCCCAAGTCCTACTTCGAGAAGATCATCGACGAGATGAAAGAGGCAAAGGGCGTTCATTTCGATACAGAGCTGACCGCTGACGACTTAAAGGAATTAGCAAACAAGTTCAAAGCCGTTTACAAAGAGGCTATGAACGGGGAAGAGTTCCCGCAGGATCCCAAGGAGCAGTTAATGGGTGCCGTTAAGGCTGTATTCCGTTCCTGGGACAACCCGCGTGCCATCGTATACCGTCGTATGAACGATATTCCGGGCGACTGGGGTACCGCTGTAAACGTACAGACCATGGTATTCGGAAACAAGGGTGAGACATCCGGTACAGGCGTTGCCTTCACACGTAACCCCTCCACTGGCGAAAAGGGTATCTTCGGTGAGTACCTGATCAACGCCCAGGGTGAGGACGTGGTTGCAGGCGTTCGTACACCGCAGCCCATCACCCAGCTTGAAAAAGACCTTCCGGACTGCTACAAGCAGTTTATCGATCTTGCAATGAAGCTGGAGAACCATTTCCACGACATGCAGGATATGGAGTTCACCATCGAGGAAGGCAAATTATACTTCTTACAGACACGTAACGGTAAGAGAACTGCTCCGGCTGCGATCCAGATCGCCTGCGATCTCGTAGACGAGGGACAGATCACTCCCGAGGAGGCTGTATGCAGAATCGAGGCTAAGTCTCTTGACCAGTTATTACATCCCACCTTCGATCCGGCTGCATTAAAGGCTGGCGAGGTGATCGGACAGGCTCTTCCGGCTTCCCCGGGTGCAGCAGCAGGTAAGGTATGCTTCGACGCAGAGACTGCCAAGGCTGCAGGCATCGGCGGCAAGGGCGAGAGAGTGATCCTGGTTCGTCTGGAGACATCTCCGGAGGACATCGAGGGTATGCACGCTGCACAGGGTATCCTGACTGTACGCGGTGGTATGACCTCCCACGCAGCAGTAGTTGCCCGTGGTATGGGTACCTGCTGTGTATCCGGCTGCGGCGAGATCAAGATCGACGAAGAGAAGAAGGAATTCTCCCTTGGCGGATATACCTTCCACGAAGGCGATTACATCTCCTTAGACGGAACCACAGGTAAGATCTACAAAGGCGATATCCAGACTCAGGAGGCTTCCGTTGGCGGAAACTTCAAGAGGATCATGGACTGGGCTGACAGCTTCCGTAAGCTGGGCGTTCGTACCAACGCAGATACACCGGCTGATACTGCAAACGCAGTGAAGCTTGGCGCTGAGGGTATCGGCCTCTGCCGTACCGAGCATATGTTCTTCGAGCCCGAGAGAATCCACAGCTTAAGAAAGATGATCCTTTCTGATACCGTTGAGGCAAGAGAGGCTGCATTAAACGAGCTGATCCCGTTCCAGAAGGGCGACTTCAAGGGCATGTACAAGGCTCTGGAAGGAAGACCGATGACCGTTCGTTACTTAGATCCGCCGCTGCATGAGTTCACTCCGAAGACAACTGAGGAGATGGCTGACCTTGCAAAGGATATGGGTCTGACTGTTGAAGTTGTCAAAGCAAAATGTGATGAGCTCCATGAGTTCAACCCGATGATGGGTCACCGTGGATGCCGTCTGGCTGTTACTTATCCGGAGATCGCAAAGATGCAGACCCGTGCCGTTATGGAGGCTGCCATCGAGGTTAAGGAAGAGTGCGGCTACGACATCGTTCCGGAGATCATGATCCCGCTGATCGGTGAGAAGAAAGAGCTGAAGTTCGTTAAGGACATCGTTGTTGAAGTTGCTGAGCAGGTTAAGAAAGAGAAAGGCTCCGACATCCAGTACCATATCGGTACCATGATCGAGATCCCGCGTGCGGCTCTGACAGCCGGACAGGTAGCTGAAGAGGCAGAGTTCTTCTCCTTCGGTACCAACGACCTGACACAGATGACCTTCGGCTTCTCCCGTGACGACGCCGGCAAGTTCTTAGATTCCTACTACAAGGCTAAGATCTACGAGTCCGATCCGTTTGCAAGACTTGACCAGACAGGTGTTGGCCGTCTTGTGGAAATGGCTGTAAAGGAAGGACGCGCAACCCGTCCGGAGCTTAAGTGCGGTATCTGCGGCGAGCACGGCGGAGATCCGTCTTCCGTAGAGTTCTGCCATAAGGTAGGCTTAAACTATGTATCCTGTTCTCCGTTCCGTGTGCCGATCGCAAGACTGGCTGCTGCCCAGGCTGCTCTGCACGAGAAAGGATATAAATAGGATTGGGATCACCGTAAGGTGAAAAAACAGAGGGGGTTCTGGCTGTTGGGCCAGAGCCCCTTTTTTTCAAAGCAGACATCGCATCCGGCGGATGGATCATAAAAAAGGACAGAGGAGGGGTAGATTTGTCCTCTTTCAATAAGAAAGCGGCAGAGACTGTTACGATTGACTGGAAGCCGAACAAGAATCTGGATGTTCCTTTGTATGCACAGATCGTCACATATTTTACAGACAATATCTCCACCGGAAATTGGACTGGAGGACAGAACGTGCCCTCCCAGCGTCAGCTGGCCAGGGAATTCGACGTAAATCGAAGCACGGTAGTAGAAGCCATTGCAGAACTGATCTCCATGGGACTTCTGGAAACAAGCTATGGCGGGGGGACGAAAGTAACACGGGACAGCTGGCTGCATATGATGCATGCGGATTCCTCTCATTGGAAAAATTATGTTGATGCGGGGAATTTTTATTCCAATCACTCAGCCGTCCAGCTGATCAACCGGTTTGAATTTGAACCGGGGTATATCCGGATGTGTACGGGGGAGTTGTCGCCGGATATCATTCAGAAAGGGCTGGTAAAGAGGGCGCTGGATCATCTTTCTGAAAAGGACCTGGAGCTTAATTATTCCAATCCCTATGGTTCTCCAGGGTTGAGAACAGCCATCCGGAGTCATTTAAGAGGAAAGGGGATCGAAGTGCCGATCTCTAATATACTGGTAACATCAGGAGCATTACAGGCGCTTCACCTGATCGCTTCGGGGATGGTACCTCCGAAATCCAGGGTTTATGTAGAAAGCCCCTCCTATCTGGAATCTCTGAATATTTTCCAGTCTACAGGGTCTTATCTGGTTCCGGTTCCTATGGACAGGAGCGGGATCCTGCCCTGGATGATTCCAGGAACTTCCAAGGGAACGGCACTGCTTTATACAATTCCCACGTTTCAGAATCCAACGGGAAGGACCATGCCTCTGGAGAGGCGAAAGGAGCTTCTTCTGTGCTGTTTAAAAAATAATATACCAGTCATAGAAGATGATACATTGTATGACCTGTGGCTGGACGAGGTACCGCCGCCTCCCTTGAAGTCTTTGGATGGGAACAATAATGTGATTTATATTGGAAGCATGTCAAAATGTTTTTCTCCTGGCCTCAGAGTTGGATGGGTCGTGGCGCCTGAGGGGGTTATACGGCGTCTCGCAGATGTGAAGATGCAGATGGATTACGGCGTAAGCTCCCTGTCCCAGCAGATCGCCCAGGAATTATTTGAGAGCGGACTTTATGAAGAGGGTCTGAAAAATATACGAGATTCCCTGAGGGAAAGGAGAGATCAGATGGGTCAGCTTCTGGAAAGGTATTTTTCTGATCTGGCTGTCTGGAATCTTCCATCGGGAGGTTTCTTTATATGGCTGCGGCTGAAGGGGAAGGTTCTGGCCCAGCAGGTGTTTGAGAGCGCACTGAAAGAAAAGATCCTGGTTCCTCCAGGAAGTATTTATGATGCAGATTGTTCTTCCTGTATCCGTCTCAGCTACGGTTTTCTGGGCGAAGAGGAGATGGAGTCGGGAATGGTGCATTTGTCGGATATAATCCGGCGGTTAAATTTAAATTAAAACAAAAGAAGAAGAACTGTTGTGTTTGTAAAATTGCAATCACAGCAGTTCTTTTATTGTCTAAAAACCGATATATTTGGTTGGTATTTTTTTGTAATTTGGTTGGGAACAAAAAAGGATTGTGCATATACAATAAAAATAGAGATAAAAACAAATGAGAATTATCCAAAATATATAATAGAAATTCAGGAGGAAAAGAAGCAGATGGGAAAACTGGATGGAAAAATTGCAGTTGTCACAGGGGCAGCCCAGGGAATCGGGAATGGATGCGCGAAGGTCATGGCAAAGCATGGAGCGACCGTAATCCTGGTGGATTTTTCTGAAAGTGTCGCTTTGGCAGCAGAAGAGATCCGAAATATGGGATATAAAGCGGATCATTTCCGTGTGGATGTGAGCAGTCTGGAGGATGTCCAGAAAATGGCAGATGGGATCATAGAAAAATATGGTAAGATCGATATACTTCATAACAATGCGGGAGTCAACCGCAGGGTGAGATTTGAAAACCTGGATGTGAAGACCAGAGATTTCATTATGGGAGTCAATATCCTTGGAGTATGGAATATGACAAAAGCAGTTTATCCATATATGCTGAAGGAAAAATATGGCAGGATCATCAATACGTCTTCTGTAACAGGAACCAGGGTCGTTGACGAAGGGCAGACGACTTATGCACTTACAAAAGGTGCGGTATCGAGTTTTACAAAAGCTCTGGCATACGAAGCCGGTCCGTATGGCATTACTGTTAATGCGGTCCTTCCGGGGTGGGTACGGACTCCAAAGGTTGAGCAGGTAGCCGCAGACAGCAGGCCAGAAGATCCGGAAAGCGCACTTAGGGATATGGCTGGTTTTATTCCCTTAAAAAGATTGTGTGATATCGATGAAATTGGGGATCTGGTCGCTTTTCTGGCTTCAGATGAAGCAAAATATATCACAGGAACCGAAATGGTCATTGACGGAGGGAGCACCCTTCCAGAAACATTTGATATTTTACACGCATAAAGGAGGAAAAATTCAATGCTGCATTATCCTTATATTCCTAACTCCAACGAAGCGGTCCGTAAGGAAATGCTGGACTTCATTGGAGCGGAGTCAGTGGAAGAAATCTATGCATTCATTCCTGATGAAGTGAGAATGAAACGGCCGCTGGATCTTCCAGAACCTTTTACATCGGAAATGGATCTGAAAAAGCATGTGGACAGTATTTTAATGAAGGACAGCACCTGTGATGAAAACATAAGCTTCCTGGGGGCAGGATGCTACAACCATTATGTACCCGCAGTATGTGATGAAATAAATGGAAGATCTGAATTCCTTACGGCGTACAGCGGCGACACTTATGCGGATCATGGAAAGCTCCAGACATTCTTTGAGTTTACCAGTATGATGGGGGAACTGTTGAATATGGATGTTGTCAGCTTCCCCACATATGACGGAGGGCAGGCCGCTTCCACAGCAGTTATGATGTCACACAGAATTAATCATAGGAAAAAGGTGCTGATCCCGGAAACGATGAATCCCAATCTCCTGTCACAGCTGGAATGTTATTGTGAGGGAGTGGATCTGATAAAAGTCAGGCCTCTGGAAAACGGACAGATCGATCTGGAGAATCTGAAGGGAAAATTATCCGATGATGTTTCCTGTGTATTTATTCAGAATCCGTCCTTCCTTGGATTTTTTGAGGAGCAGTGCAAAGAGATCGGATGCTTAGCCCATGAAGCTGGTGCACAGTACATTGTATATGCGGATCCGGCTTCGCTGGGGATCATTTCCGCACCAGCGGATTATGGGGCAGATATTGCATGTGGAGATATCCAGCCGCTGGGGATCCATATGAGCTATGGAGGGGGATTAGGCGGATATCTGGCAACAAGGCAGGAAGAGCAGTATGTGATGAACTATCCCCATCATTTATACAGTATATTTAAGAATTCAAAAGGAGAATTTGGATATGCCAGAGCCCTTCCCGAGAGGACCAGCTACTACGTCAGGGAAAAAGCCGTTGAGTACTTGGGAACCTGTGTGGGCCTGTGGGCTGTGACAGCGGCTGTTTACCTGGCGGTCATGGGACCGGAAGGCATGAAGGAAATGGGGGAAAATATCCTCTATAAATGCAATTATGCGCAGAAAAAGCTGGAAACAGTGGAGGGAATCCGTCTGCCATACAAAGAAAGCAGAGGATTTATGGAATTTGTCATCAATGTGGACGGCACAGGAAAGACCGTTGCCGAGATCAACAAAGAACTTCTGAAATACAGGATCTTTGGAGGATATGATCTGAGCCGGCAGATGCCTTCTATGGGACAGTCCATGCTGGTCTGCGTTACCGAGAAAACAGATTTTTCCGATATTGATACGCTGGCAGAAGCTTTAAAGAAGATTTTATCAAAGGAGGAGTAAGGAAATGTCAGATCCGAAATTACGCAATTTCCATGAAGCAAAATGGGATGAGCCAGTGATCTTTGAACAGAGCGTGCCGGGAAGCCGCAGCATTCTGTTTCCAGATGTGTCCCAGAAGGCGATGCCAGTGACAGGAGATGTGTCAGATCTTATCCCAGATCATCTGAAAAGACAGAAAAGTCCTGCACTGCCAGAAATGGCCCAGCCACAGGTACTGCGTCATTATCTCCGGCTGTCCCAGGAGACCATCGGCCAGGATATTAATATTGATATCGGTCTGGGTACCTGTACTATGAAATACAGCCCCAAAATCAATGAACAGTTTGTCCGCTCTTCTAAGTTTACAGAGATGCACCCATATCAGGATGATGACACGGCTCAGGGAATCTTGAAAATCATATATGATTTTGAACAGATCATGAAGGAAATTTCTGGTCTGGATGCTGTTTCCTTTCAGGCTGGCGGCGGCGGACAGGGAATTTACGCCAATGCGGCTGTGTTAAAGAAATACTTTGAGGATAAAGGCGAGGCGGATCAGAGGACCCAGATCATCACCACCATCCTGTCGCACCCTCTGGACAGTGCGGCCCCTGCGACAAAGGGGTTTGAGGTGATCAGTCTTTACCCGGATGAGAATGGCTATCCCAGCCTGGAAAATCTGAAGGCTGTGGTATCAGAGAAAACTGCTGGAATTTTTATTACAAACCCAGAGGACACCGGAGTGTTTAACCCCATTATCCGTGAATTTGTGGATGTGGTCCATGAGGCAGGCGGATTATGCGTCTGCGATATGGCCGACTATAACGGGCTCTTCGGTCTGGTACGGGCCAAGGAGTTGGGAGCCGATATGTGTCACTTCAATCTCCATAAAGCGTTTGCGTCCCCCCATGCATGCATGGGACCCGGCTGTGCAGCCCAGTGTGTCAGCGCGGAACTGGAGAAATATCTCCCCAGACCCAGGGTACGGTTCGATGGAACCAGATATTACACAGATTATGACGATGAAAGCTCGGTGGGAAAGATCCGCCAGTTCCAGGGAAGTCTGGCAGCTGTACTGCGGGCATACTCCTGGGTTATGAGCCTTGGAGTGGATGGACTGAAAGCTGTCGCGGAGACGGCGATCCTTAATAACAATTACATGATGAAGCGGGTATTGAATGAAGTACGCGGTATCTCCATGTCATGGGCAGAGGAAGCTCCCAACCGCCTGGAGCAGGTGCGGTATAGCTTTGAAACGCTTTTACAGGAAACCGGCGTGGATGCAGAGCATGTGAACCGCCATATGCTGGATTTCGGATTCCAGAGATTTTTCCCGAGCCATCATCCGCTGATCGTACCGGAGCCATATACGCCGGAGCCTACGGAGTCCTATTCAAAGGCTGATATTGACGAATATGTGGCGGCACTGAAGAAAATCAGCGACGAAGCATACAGTACTCCGGAGGTAGTTCTGACGGCGCCTCATAATGGTCCCATTTCAGCGTTGGAAAATGATCATATTGAAGCCGTGGACCAGCTGGCGGTTACATGGCGGTCCTATCTGAAGCAGCATGGCAGACCGTAAGGCGGTGATCGGTCTGGTGATCAATCCCATTGCCGGCATGGGCGGAAAGGTGGCCTTAAAGGGAACCGATGGGAAGGAAACGCTGGATAAGGCCAGAGAGAGAGGAGCCAGACCGGAATCGCTGAAAAAGACGGAAAGGGCGCTGGAGAAGCTGAGGCCCTATTCGGGACAGCTTCAGCTTCTCACGGTTTCCGGGACGATGGGAGCTGCGCTTTGTGAAAAAATGGGTTTTTCCTACACGATAGTTTATGAAAGTAGGGAAGAGACCACGGAACATGATACAGTGGCGGCAGCAGAGATCATGACGGAAAAAGGTGTGGATCTCCTCCTGTTTGCGGGAGGAGACGGCACAGCCAGAAATATATGCCAGGCTGTTGGAGAACGCGTTCCGGTTCTGGGGATTCCTGCGGGAGTAAAGATCCAGTCTGCTGTGTTCGGGCTTACGCCGGAAGCAGCCGGGGCCATGGCGGCTATGGTAGCCCAGGGACTTCCCGTATCCATGTCGGAACGGGAGGTAGTGGATCTGAATGAGGATGAATACAGGAAGGGACGTGTTTCTTCAAAGCTTTATGGTTCGCTCAGAGTCCCATACGAACCATCCTATGTCCAGAACATGAAACAGAGCGGTTTTTCTTCTGAAAATGACCAGATGGGAGGGATCGCTGCATATCTGGAAGAAAAAATGGAAGATGATATATTTTATGCCATTGGATCGGGATCTACTGCCAAGTGTATTTCCAGACGGCTCGGAATTGACTATGAGCTTCTGGGCGTTGATCTGGTCCGAAATAAAAAATTAGTAAAAAAAGACATGACGGAAGAGGAACTGTGGGAGATAGCTTCTGGGAATCCTGTCCGGATCATAGTTTCCCCCATTGGGGGACAGGGATTTATTTTTGGAAGAGGAAATCATCAGTTCAGCGCCCGCATTTTAAAGGTCGTGGGAAAAGAAAATATTCAGGTGATCGCACCGGAATCAAAACTGATCTCGATCCCTGGACACACATTACATGTGGATTGTGGAGACGAATATGTCGAAAAAAGTCTGAATGGATATTATAATGTATTATGCGGATATGGATATTTTCATTCCTTCCGGTGCAAATAAAAATGAAAGGCAGGTGGAGGAAGCGTAATGGCGACTGTATATGTGAACGGAACGGTCTATACCATGCGTCATGAAGGCGATCAATGCACGGCATTTGTGGTGGATGACGGAAAATTTATGTATTGTGGGACGGATGAAGGAGCCAGGGCTTTTGGAGAAGGATGCCAGGTGGTAGACCTGAAAGGAAAGACCGTTATACCAGGAATGATCGATACTCATCAGCACTTATTTGCGTACGCGAGAGATCTCCTGAAATTAAATTTAAAGGGGGCAGGATCCAAAAAAGAGCTGCTGGAAATGATTCGGGAAAGAGCTCTGCACACACCCGAGGGAGAGTGGATCCTTGGAACCGGATTTGACCACGAGAAGTTTACCGACCAAAAAGAACTTCCCACCAGGGAGGAGCTGGATCTGGTGTGTCCGGATCATCCGCTGATCATTACCCGGTACTGCCTTCATGTGAATGTGGCCAATTCTCTTGCTTTAAAAGCAGGCGGGATCGGACGGGGGTTCCAGGCAAAGGTGGAAGGCACGGTAGAGTTTGATGCAAATGGAGAACCTACGGGGACTTTAAGGGATCAGGCAGCGGCGGATATTATCGCAGCGATCCCGGATCCTTTGGCCACGCTGGAGCGAAAGAAGGATGCAGTGGAAAAGGCGTGCCATGAGCTGAACAGCCATGGGCTTACAGGAGTCCATGCAATCCAGGGAATCCACTGTAACCTGCCGGAATATACGGATGTGTACCAGGCTCTGGCAGATGACGAGCGCCTGACTGTGCGGGTGTATCTGGGATATGATGAACTTCCTGGCTGCCATATCCGTACAGGACTTGGGGATGAGATGGTCAAATACGGGTTCTATAAGCTGTATGTGGATGGAAATATGGGAGGAAGGACAGCGCTTCTGTTTTCTCCTTATTCCGATGATCCGGATTTCACAGGGATCCCCAATTACACCCAGGAGGAGCTGGATCAGAAGGTAAGGACTGCTTATGAAAGGAATATCCAGGTGGGAGCCCATGTGATCGGCGACAGAGCTGCTGATATGCTGACGACGGCCATTGAACGGGCGTACAGGGAAAATCCAAAGCCGGACCCGAGGTTCCGCATGATCCACATGTCCCTGCTGAATGAGGACATAATTTCCAGGATCGCGGACCTTCCGGTGGTTCTGGATATCCAGCCCATGTTTGTATCTACCAATGTGCGATGGTCGGAGAGCCGGGTAGGCCATGAACGTTCCAGATATCACTATTGCTGGAGAACACTTCTGGATAACAATATGATCCTGACAGCGGGATCCGATTCGCCGTGTGAGTCTTACGATCCCATGGACGGCATCTATGCCGTTACAACCCGGTGCGGGATGGATGGATACCCGGAGGGAGGCTGGTTCCCGGAAGAAAAGGTGACGGTGTACGAAGCATTGGAAATGTATACAAAGAACGCGGCGTATGTTTCCTTTGAAGAGGATCTGAAAGGAACCATTGAAACTGGGAAGCTGGCAGATTTTGTGATACTTAATAAAGATTTATTCCATACGGAGCCGGAAAAGATCAAGGATATCCAGGTTGAAAAAACATATCTGGGCGGACGGATGGTATATGAAAGAGGAAGCGGCCTGCAATGAAAAAATAACGACGAGAAAAGGAGAGGTTACTATGAAAAGAACATTAAGTGTTGTCCTTGGAGCAGCTATGGTTTTCTCACTGGCGGCATGCGGAGGAAAAGGCGGAGATCCGTCATCAGAGACCAAGGCACAGAATGCGGAGGCTGATACTGCCAATACGGCTTCGGCCGATCCGGGGCTTGAAACAGAGATCACTTCCACAGATCCGATTACGATCCGCCTGGCTTACGATGTGGCAGAATCCCATCCGTCCCACAAAGCATTTGTAGAGAAGTTCCAGAATGCGCTGCAGAACGCCAGCAATGGGAATATCACTGTGGAACTTTATCCCAATTCCCAGCTGGGCTCCCTGGCAGAAAATATGGAGGCGATGCGGATCGGAGATCTTGAAATGGCTGCATTGAATGATTCCATTGTTGCGGGTATTGTACCAGAGTACAATCTGGTAGGCCTTCCTTTCCTCTGGACATCCCTGGATGCAGCTCATGAAGCCATGGACGGAGATTTTGGACAGGCTCTGGACAAGAAGCTGGAAGAGCAGGCAGGGATCACAACACTCGCATGGGGAGATGTGGGATTCCGTAATCTGACCAACTCCAAACATTCGGTCACTTCGCCGGATGATCTGAAGGGATTAAAGATCCGTACCATGACAAATAATCTGCATGTGGAATATTTTACGGCCCTGGGAGCGATTCCGACGCCCATGTCCTTCTCTGAACTTTTTACTGCCTTGCAGCAGAAAACAGTGGATGGACAGGAAAATCCTACGGCACTGATCTACAACAATGCTTTATATGAAGCCCAGAAATATATGAGCGTTTCCGAGCATGTTTTTACAGCGGTGGCTCTTAATATTGCTTCTGATTTTTACAACAGTCTGCCAGAGGACTACCAGGCAGCGATTAAAGAAGCGGCAGAGAATACCATGGAGTATCAGCGGGAGCTGATCACAGAAGAGAATGAAAGTCTTCTTTCTGAAATCGAAGCGGCCGGTGTGGAAGTGACGGTCCTTACGGATGAGCAGAAGGCGGCTTTCCAGAAGGTAGCTGAGGATACCGTTTACAAGACTGCCGCAGAAACCTATGGACAGGAACTGATCGATATGGCTGCAAATCATAACAAGTAGCTGCGTTTAAGAAGAGGAGATGTCTGCTTATGAAGGTCCTGAAACTGATAGATGAAAAGCTGGAGGAGATTTTCCTGGTCATCATTCTCATCGCGGCGGTTGTGATCGTGGCCATGCAGGTTGTGACCCGGTATGTATTTAAAATTCCGCTTCCATGGAGCGAAGAGATCGCCCGTTATCTTTTCCTGTGGCTGACCTGGGTGGGGGCTTCCTATGCCACCAAGGAAAGAAAACACGTAAGCATTGATCTTGTGTATGAGAAGCTGCCGGAAAAGGGGCAGATGATCTGTAAAGTGATCACTAATATTATATGGATGGCATTTCTCCTTATGATGGTGCAGCTTTCCATGAAACTGACCCTGAGCGTGGCCTCTGGCGGCCAGACAGCTACCGGCAGCGGGATTCCCATGTGGATTCCCTATGCATCTATCCCCACCGGCATGGGGCTGATGGCTTTTCGGCTGATACAGAACTGCTATAAGGATGTAAAAGCGTATACAGAAAAAAAGAGGGAGGCGAATGTGAATGGTAATTAAGATTCTCGTCCTGTTTGGAACCATGTTCCTTCTCATGATGATCGGCTCTCCCATTGCAGTAGCTCTGGGAGTAGCTACCATGGTTACCATGACAGCTACTACAAATATCAGTCTGACAACCATGTCGACGGCCTGTCTGAGTGGGCTGGATTCCTTTCCTCTGATGGCGATTCCCTTTTTTATGCTGGCCGGAAATCTGATGAAATCAGGCGGCATATCCAGAAGGATCCTGGATTTTGCTGATGCCGTCGTGGGCTGGGTAACGGGAAGCGTCGGAATGGTAACTGTCGTGGCATCCATGTTTTTTGCGGCTCTTTCTGGTTCATCTCCGGCAACTGTGACAGCAATTGGAGGCATCACGATTCCGGAGATGAAAGATGAGGGATATGATCCTGCATACGCTACGGCCATTACAGCGGCAGCAGGTACCATTGGCGTTATCATTCCTCCAAGTATTCCGTTCGTTATCTACGGAGTTGCCGCCCAGTGTTCGATCTCGGATCTTTTCCTGGCTGGTATTATTCCAGGGATTCTCATTGGAGTAGTGCTTATGATCGTAAACTATGTGACGGCGAAAAAACATGGATTCGGACATACAAAAAAGTTCCATGCGGGTCATCTGCTCCGTACTTTGGGAGATTCCATATGGGCGCTTCTGGTACCGGTTATTATCCTTGGAGGAATTTATGGAGGAATCTTTACCCCTACGGAATCAGCAGTAGCGGCGATCCTCTATTCCATTTTTGTAGGCGCATTTATTTACCATGAACTGGATCTGAAGAGTATTTTAGAAGCGTTTAAAGAAACGGCGCTGATCAATGGGCAGACCACATTTCTGGTTGGAATTTCCATGGCATTTGCAAGATTTCTGACTATGTCCCAGGTTCCAGGAACCCTTGCAAAGGGTATTTTAGGTATCAGCAATCCCATTGCGATTCTTCTTGTGATCAACCTGTTTCTTCTGGTGGTAGGATGCTTTATTGATAATATTTCTTCCACAGTGATCCTGACGCCGATCCTTTTGCCGATCGTGGCAGGGATCGGGATGAGTCCGATCCAGTTCGGTATCGTTATGACTGTGAATCTGGCTATTGGATTTATTACGCCTCCCTATGGATGCAATCTGTTCTTCGCATCTGCGATCTCAAATGTATCGGTAGTCGATATTGCAAAAAAGATACTGCCAATGATTGGCGTTATGCTGATCGTTCTGATGGCGCTGACATTTATACCGGCGCTTTCCGTAGGAATATTAGATTTTCTGTAAGATAATGACATGTGATGAAGGGCACAGAGTATGAATGCTTTCGTAACCCGTGTCATAGATGAAACAATGAAGCAGGATGGCAGGAAAGGACCTGATAAGGAATAGTACACCGGAAAAGCATATGCATTCCCCTGTGGTCCCGCCCCCCGTTACTGTGGTTTCCTGCCTGCTCCATGTTTTCATTCCACATGACGAGCTGCCGGACTGTCTGACATTTGGTTATCAAGTACAGATATCTCTTATGAGGTATGCAGGTAGAGAGTGTGAAAAAGTGGGTTTTCCTCTTACATCCCGCCTTCGGAGATGCCCTATTGATAATAGAAAAGGGAAGGCCAGAGCGATACGGTTAAAATCTTACATTTTATAAGCCGTCACTATTGACAGTAGTGGCGGCTATTTCGTTCCCAGGAAGATTGTATAACAGGATCATACGGGGGCTGCAATGAACATTCCAATCTGGAACAAGTTCTGATATGTAGAATACATTGGCTTGCCCTCTTTTCTTTTATCTGGAGTGTTAGCCCCCTCCGAAGATGGGAAGCCAGGCCGCCCTTATGCACTCAGATTTTCTGCATTGCCGGTATAGCGCACTTTTTCCGGTTTCTCGATCATATCATTCTACTTTTCCTGTCTGCGCTGGTAAAACGTCGTTTTTATCGATCTGTTCCCCCATAGCTTTTTCCCTGTACTTTAACTTCGTAATGACCACCAGGACCAAATCTTTTGCACAATAGAAGATTTGTCACAAAACTACGGCTCCCAGATCTGAAAACATTGTCTTTGGCTGATTTATTGTAAATCCATATCAGGATTTTTTGTTGACAACCTCGATTATCGAGTATACAATAAAATTACAGATACTCGATGATCGAGGTTATGAACGGAGACAAGATCCACATATAAAGGAGGGATGGCATGGCGAGAGAAAAATTCCACACGCTGACAGAGCAGATGTTTTACGTCCTTCTCTGCCTGGATGAGGAGTGCTGCGGGACGGATATCCTGGACCGGGTGCCGTCCATGACCGGGGGCCGGGTGACCGTGGGATCCGGAACGCTTTATAACCTGTTGGAGCAGTTTTCAGAGGCCGGGATGATCCGGGAGACAAAGGTGGAGGGGAGACGGAGAAGCTATCTCCTCACTGACGCGGGAAGGGAGCGGCTGGGCCGGGAATATGAAAGGATCTGCGCTCAGGCCCGGGATTACCAGGAGATATTCGGGAACAGAAAGGCGGAACGGGAGGTTCTGGACACAGGCTGGGAGGGCCCCATGACGGGAAAGGAGGCGCTGGCATGAAGGACAGAAAGAGACAGCTGGAAAACCTGGCTTTTTATGATAAGGCAGCCATTGAAGACCGGGCGGCCCATATGGCGGAAAAAGGATGGCTGGTGGAACAGCCGGGGCCGTATTTCTGGAAATACCGGCGGATCGAACCAAAGAGGCTGGCAGTGAACGTGGTCTATTTTCCCAAGGCTTCAGAGTTCGATCCCAGCCCCACCGAGGGCCAGATACAGTTGGAGGAGCTGTGTAAAAGAGACGGCTGGATCCTGGCGGCCCGCTGGGGCCAGATGCAGATCTTTTATAATGAGCAAAAAGATCCGGTGCCCATTGAAACCGATCCGGTGATCCAGGTGGAGACCGTCCGGGCGGCCATGAAAAAGGGGATGCTTCCAGGCCGGCTTCTGCTGGCGGGACTGAGCGTGATGCAGCTTATGATGCTGGGCTGGCAGCTTTGGGAATCCCCGGTGCGCTTCCTTTCAAGACCGGCCACCGCGTATATGATCCCGGTCTGGTTCCTGGTCCTCTGCGCTGTTTTATGCGAGCTCTGGGGATTCCTGGCCTGGACAAGGCGGGCGGAGAAAGCGGCAGAAAATGGCAGATTTTACGGGCTCCGGGGGAACCGGAGACTGTCCCTGGCTCTGGCTCTCCTGGCTCTTTTCCTCAGCGGGCTGATCCTCTGCCAGATGAGCGGCGGTCCATGGGGGACAGCGTGGCTGGCGGTGGTTCTGGGCGGGATCATGGCCATGACGGGTGCTGTCATATATATCCGGGAGCGTATGAAGAAACGTGGGGCCTCCCGGAAAAAGAATCTCTTTTTTACCATTGGTCTGACAGTGATCATGTCCTTCTGCTTTGTGGTGGCCCTAACGGCCATGGTATCTTCTGTGGGGATCACGAAGCGGAGCAGGCCTGTGGGGACCTATGACAAGGGCGGCTGGGAGATGGAGGTGTATGACGATCCCATTCCCCTGGAAATGAAGGATCTGAGGGATGCGGGCTGCGATCAATGGTCCACTATGGCGGACCGGGCGGAGACGATATTCCTGGCCCATACGGAATACAGCCAGCAGCCCCTGACAACGGACCAGTCTGTCCCAGATCTCCGCTATGAGGTGACGGAGGTAAAGGCTGGCTTTTTATACGGCTTTTTAAAGAAACGGCTGCTCTGGGAGCAGCAGGACGTGGTGACCGACCAGAAGGTGGTCATGGCATATCACTACAAACCGGTGGATCCGGCTCCCTGGAAGGCCCTGGACGCATACCGGGTATACTGGAGAGACAGCTATCTGAACGTATATCTGGTATTTTATGAAGACAGGATCCTGGAGATCCGGTTTGGCTGGGAGCCGTCAAAATGGCAGATGGCCGCGGCGGCGGAAAAGCTGGCGGGGAAAGTGGAAGAAGGTAAAAAATAATATAAAATAAAAAGGAGAAAAAGGTATGTATGATCTTTTAATCAAAAACGGAACCGTAGTGGATGGAACGGGAGCGCCCCGTTTCCAGGCGGATGTGGCTGTGAAGGACGGGAAGATCGCCAGGATCGCTCCGGAAATTGCAGAAGAGGCGGAGACGGTGATCGATGCCAGGGGGCTGGTGGTGGCTCCCGGCTTCATTGATACCCATACCCATTCGGACGGTACGGTCTTCAGCCCGGAGACCACAGGCTACAACCATCTGGAGGATGGGGCCACCACGGAGCTGGCAGGCCAGTGCGGTTCCATGGCAGCTCCGTATTACGGGGAATTTGATCCGTCCCATGGGATCTCCAAGGAAGAATATGAGAGGATCTGTGAAAGCTATACTTCTTACTTTGCATATGTGGACAGCATCCCCCACGGCGCAAACCTGGCGTTTTTTGCAGGCCAGGGCCCCATCCGCGGCAAGGTCATGGGCTTTGGCGACGGAACTCCGGATGAGGAACAGCTGGAACAGATGCGCAGTCTGATGCGGGAGGCCATGGAATGCGGCTGTCTGGGCTTTTCCACGGGCCTTGTATACACGCCGTCGGTGTTTGCCGGCACCCATGAGTTGGTGGAGATCGCCAAGGTAGCCCATGAGTATGGCGGCGTATACACCACACATATCCGCGGGGAGGGAAACCAGCTGAAGGAATCCATCGAGGAGGCCCTGGTCATCGGCCGGGAAAGCGGGATCCCTGTGAATATCTCCCATATCAAGGTCATCGGCCGTCAGAATGAGGGAAACAGCCGGGACATCATCCGGTATATTGAAGAGAACCAGAAGGCCGGAATGACCATCACCGCCGACCAGTATCCGTTCACCGGAGGCTCAGCCCCGCTGATCTCCCAGATCCCGCCCAAATATCTGACCGCAGGAAAGGCCGAGGGACTGCGCTGCCTGGCAGAGAGCGCAGAGCTGAGAAAGCAGGCGGAGTGGTCCATCTTCCATGAGGCCCATGAGTTTGAGAGCAACATCTACTCCGCGGGCTATGAGGGCTGTCTGATCGCCGGCGCATATAAAACAAAGGAGCATATCGGAAAGACTCTGGCGCAGCTGGCAGAGGAACAGGGAAAGACTCCCTTCGACGCCTGCATCGATCTGCTGGCGGCCAACGACGGTATTGTCCAGGGCATTTATTTTTCCCAGAACGACAGCGACCTCTTAAACTTCATGAGCCAGCCCTGGGTGATGTGCGGCAGCGACTGGAGCGATTATGGAGCGGTGGTGGATCGTGAGAAGAAGTATGGAAGCCATCCGAGAGCCATGGGAACCATGGCCCGCCGCCTGGAGCTGATCCGGGACAACGGCCTCTGGACGCTGGAGGACGCCGTTTACCGTCTGACCGGCATGCCGTCAGAGGTCTACGGACTTCCCATGATCGGTAAGCTGAAAGAGGGGCTCAACGCCGACATTACGGTCTTTGATTATAAGAATGTCCGGGCCAACGCCGATTACGACCATCCGTTCCGCAAAAACAACGGGATCGAATACGTCATCGTAAACGGAAAGACCGCGGTAAAGAATGGCGAGTTTACGGGAGTTAAGAATGGAAAGGTCCTTCGGATGAAGAGGGAGAGATAGGAGAAAGCTGTAAAAAGCTTTTTAAAGAGAAATCGCTGAGGCCGTGAGGCTTCAGCGATTTTTTTTCGTGGGTCTTACCTAAAATGCGTTTATGGGATCACAATGGATCCCATTTCCTGCCCTGTCCTTTATACGGACGTCTGCTTTAAATGGTCCTTAATGGCGGCAAAGCTCTCCTCGCTGATGACATGCTCGATCCGGCAGGCATCCTCGGAGGCAGTCTCTCTGCTGACGCCCAGGGATTCCAGCCACTGGGACAGGATCCTGTGGCGCTCATAGATCATTTCCGCGATCTTTTTTCCAGGGGGAGCCAGGGTAATGTGGCCGTTTTCGTCCACGCGGATATGGCCGCTGTTGCGGAGATTCTTCATGGCCACGCTGACGCTGGGCTTGGAAAATCCCAGCTCATTGGCGATATCGATGGAACGGACGTATGGCTTATCCAGACTGAGGACCAGTATGGTCTCCAGATAATTTTCTGCTGATTCCTGTATTTTCAAACGAGCACCCCCAAAAACATTTTGCAGTGATACCGGAGACCAAAAGCCGTCCGCCCGGCATCTTTTATGACCAGTATAGCATAGGAAGATCCGTGGGTCAAATTGAAAAAGCTTGACAAAAAGGTTAGCATGTGCTAACTTATAAGCATAAGTTAGATAGAGCTAACTAAAATAGAAATCACAGACCGGGAAGGAGAATGGATATGAGCGTTGTGATCGTTGGAGGCCATGACCGGATGGTCAGGCAGTATAAGGAAATCTGCGAGGACCATCAGTGGAAGGCGAAGGTATTTACCCAGATGCGGACCGGACTGGATAAACAGATCGGATGTCCCGATCTTCTGATCCTGTTTACCAGCACGGTGTCCCATAAAATGATCCGCAGCGTACTGGATGGGATCGACGAGGCCAGGACCAGCGTCGTCCGCTGCCACACCAGCAGTAAGAGTGCCCTTACAGAGATCCTGGAGAATCACAGCGTTTAAGGAGGGAGGAGAGACTCATGAGCGAGGAAGCTTTTCGCATTATGACGCAAATGGATCTGGAGGGGGCTGAGACTCAGGCAGTGCTCCAGTGCGCGCCGCTCCTTACGGGGATCAAAATGTCCAACCTCCTCCATGTCCGGGAAGGGCAGCAGAGGGAGGTGGCTTCCATGTTTGAAGCAACGCCGGTCTCCAGCCGGATCCTCTATAAAAAGAATGGCCGGATCTCTGTTTTCCTATACAGGGAGCAGAGGCTGAAGCGTTTCCTTTCGGTGGGAAAGGTGCGGAGGCTTCTGGATTCCTTTGGATACAGGGGCATGGAGCTTCCGGAGATCCTGTCCAGGCTTTCGGACCGGTATCAGCGCCATATGGACGGCAGGGGAGACTTCCCCCATGAGATCGGTCTCCTTCTGGGATATCCGCCCGAGGATGTGTCCGGCTTTATCGAAAACGGAGGAAAAAATTTCCTCTGTTCCGGCTACTGGAAGGTCTATAAGGACCCCGCCAGGGCAAGAAGGATCTTTGACGGATACGACAGGGCCAGGGAGGCGGCCATCCGTATGGCGGGAAACGGGACCGGGATCCGGGACATTATAAAATATACATCATAAATCACAGGAGGAAGAATCAATGGATATGATCATCATCGCGTACTGGACACAGACAGGAAATACAAAGGCCATGGCAGAGGCTGTGGGAGAAGGCGTGGAAATCGCCGGGAAAAAGGCGGACGTGCGTCATATTTCGGAGGTGTCCATGGACAGCCTGAGAGAGGCGCAGGTATTTGCCATGGGCTGCCCGGCCATGGGGGCTGAGGTGCTGGAGGAGGGGGAGATGGAGCCCTTTGTGATGGAAGTGGAGGGCTTTGCCCAGGGAAAGAGGATCGGTCTGTTCGGCTCCTACGGCTGGGGAGACGGCCAGTGGATGCGGGACTGGGAGGAGAGGATGAAAGCGGCTGGAGCCGTCCTTGTGGGAAGAGAGGGTGTCATCGCCAACGAAGCGCCGGACGAGGACGCCCTGGAGCAGTGCAGGGCCCTGGGACGGGAGCTGGCCTCCATTTAGAAAGCGCGCCTTCCAGGGCAGCCTGCATTTTAGAAAAAGGCATCGATGAACTGTTCTTTTAAGAAACGGTATTGTCTTGTGGGCCGCCCCTTTCCCTCCTGGCGGAGGGGTTCGATCTCTTCAATGAGACCGGAGTCCAGGAGCTGCTGCAGGATCCGGTTGCAGCTGCGGCTGGTGATGTTCAAAAGCTGGGACAGGGAGGCAGCGGTGACCACGGCATCATTGTCCATCTGGAACAGGCCCACGATCCTCAGAAGATTGCTCTCATTGATGCCGTTTTTCTGGGAGTAGGCCAGAGCCTTGGTATTGGAGTAGCTGTAATTTAAATTCCTGGTAAGAGAGAGTGGGCCGGTGAGGACATTTTCATCTCCGTGGATAATGAACCCGTCGTTCTTTCCGTAACGGATGGCCTCCTGGAGGGCCTTTTCCGCCTGGTAATGGCTCTCCCCCAGGGAGTTCCCGAAGCCGGCGCCCAGGCGGAATTCCAGGTCTCCCTTCTGGTCCAGATAGGAGATCAGATCCTGGATCCGGTCGAAGCTCTTCTTATAAAGATCCGTGTCCATGTCCAGCTCGAACCGGTTGGATACGGAGCGGATGGCAAAGTCATAATGGTATTCCCGGCGGAAGTCCAGAAGATATTTGTGCAGGGTGATCTCCAGATACTCCCGGTCCTGGGAGGTGATGTGCTCCGGATAGATCAGCTTCACCAGGACGATGAGCTTTGTGTCCTGGCTCTGCTGCTTCAGGCGGATGGCATTGACCGCGCTCTTTATGGAGTCACGGATCATCTCCTCTGTGGGCAGGATATGGATGTATGGGATCTTCAGCTTATTGAGCACGTTGAGCTGGTTGGTGGTCCGGGTCAGCATGATATCGATCTTTCCGCCTTTCCACAGCTCCTCGGCCCGTTCCTTTAAGGTCTCATAATTGTATACGGGATTTTCAAACAGGTAAGGCATGTGGGCGGGGGCCAGATACTGCTTCAGGTTCATATAATCGTTGACCGGCGTCAGGAAATCGATGTAGACGCGGGTCAGCGGGATATGAGGATACCGCACCACAAAGTTTAAAAGGATGGACAGGATGTGCTTATCCTCATAGGAGATCAGGGTACAGGGGACCTTGATATCCGGTACATGGGTCAGCATGTAGGAATAGCCCAGCTCCCCGGAGAAGAACATAACGTCGCAGGAATCCTTGCACTGTTCGTAAATATCCTCGATCTCCTCCAGGCGGTCATACACATATTTATGGAAGAGACAGCCGAAATCCTTCATTGCAATGGCACGGTCGATGAGATCCATGGATTTCTGTGGGCTTACGATGCTGATGGTGATCATGGAAACGCTCCTTTCTGAGGCGCAAAAAGTCTTTTAATGACAGTTATGTCGATAAATCGCTTTGCAGTAAAATCGTATCACAGATTCTTGACAATGTCAAAAGCGTATGTTAAAATGAAGACAAATAAAAGACGTGAAATGCATAAGTCCGAAATAAAAGAGCTTTTCTGCTGTTTACTTTCCGCCGAGGGAAACGGATGATACGGAGGGGAAACGGAATGGACAAGGGTAGCGATATCCTCGAAACTCCGCAGAACTGCTGGATATTACATATTTTTTCTGAACAGTAGGGACAAAAGATGGAAATATCCTCCCGGAGTGGCTCTTTTATAACCTTAATTGGGACGCAGGTGTCCCATAAAAGCCTTTATGTATTCCGAGTCTCTTATTTTGTGCAGAGCACAGGGGTTAAGTAATCCAAATTTTAAGGAGGTATTTGCGAAATGAGCAAGTATATTGACAGAGTATTGGCGGAAGTTAAAGAGAAAAACGCAAACGAGCCGGAATTCCTTCAGACTGTTGAGGAAGTGTTAGGAACCTTAGCACCGATCGTTGACGCTCATCCGGAATATGAGAAAGTTGCCCTTCTTGAGAGAATGGTAGAGCCGGAGAGAACCATCGAATTCCGTGTTCCGTGGGTTGATGATAATGGCCAGACACATGTTAACCGCGGCTACCGTGTACAGTTCAACGGCGCAATTGGACCGTACAAGGGAGGCTTACGTTTCGCTCCGTCCGTAAATCTGTCTATCATGAAATTCTTAGGTTTCGAGCAGACATTCAAAAACAGCCTTACAACACTCCCCATGGGCGGTGCAAAGGGTGGTTCTGACTTTGACCCCAACGGTAAGAGCGATGGAGAGGTTATGAGATTCTGTCAGTCCTTCATGACTGAGTTATACCGTCACATTGGTCCGGATGTAGATATCCCGGCTGGTGACCTTGGCGTAGGCGCTCGTGAGATCGGCTATCTGTATGGCCAGTACCGTAAGATCCGCGGTGCATTCGAGAACGGCACGATCACAGGTAAGGGACGTTCCTTCGGTGGTTCCGTGATCCGTCCGGAGGCTACTGGTTACGGCGCTGTTTACTACGTAGAAGCTGTTATGAAACATGAGAACGATACACTGGCTGGCAAGACAGTTGCAGTATCCGGCTTCGGTAACGTTGCATGGGGTATCTGTAAGAAGCTTGCTGAGTTAGGCGCAAAGGCAGTTACACTGTCTGGTCCGGACGGATACATCTACGATCCCGACGGAGTTGTAACAGAAGAGAAGATCAACTACATGCTGGAAATGAGAGCATCCGGACGCAACCGCGTTCAGGATTACGCTGACAAGTTTGGCGTACAGTTCTTCCCGGGTGAGAAGCCGTTCGGTCAGAAGGTTGACATCGTTATGCCGGCAGCTATGCAGAACGACGTTCACATGGCAGAGGCTGAGAAGATGGTTGCCAACGGTCTTAAGTACTACATCGAGGTTGCCAATATGCCGACAACAAACGATGCTCTTAAGTACTTAATGAGCCAGCCGAATATGGTTGTTGCTCCGTCCAAGGCTGTAAACGCAGGCGGCGTTCTCGTATCTGGTCTTGAGATGAGCCAGAACTCCGAGAGATACTCCTGGACAGCTGAGGAAGTTGACTCCAAGTTACATCAGATCATGACTGGTATCCATGATGGATCTGCAGAAGTAGCTGAGAGATACGGCTTAGGCTACAACCTGGTTGCAGGTGCTAACCTGGTTGGCTTCCAGAAGGTAGCTGACGCTATGATGGCTCAGGGTATTGCCTGGTAATTAGCTGGCAGTCTATTGAGTGTCTTAACTGAATCCAACTGAAATATTGGGGGCTGTTACGGGTAAATATGCCCGCGGCGGCCCCTTATATATTCCTGGCAGCAGAGGCTTGTAAACCTCTGGTACCGGCGGGGGCGAGAGATCAGAACCCGAAATCCGTTAATATCAATACGATGTACAAATAGGAAGGAAGTATTGGAAATGGCATTTACAGTTTTTTACACCGTTCAGATCAGCGACGTTGCAACAAAGATCTTTGAAGCAGCGGGTGGAAAAGCCGTTGTAACAAACCACTTTTTCGACGAGGCTGGCTACATTGAGGAATTAAAGGCATTAAAGCCGGAAGCGATCATGTGCCGTACAGAGCCCATTACCGCAGCGATGATGGACGCCGCCGGCCCCAATTTAAAGGTCATCGGCAAACAGGGCGCAGGCCTCGATAATATCGACATTGCAGCAGCCACAGAAAGAAAGATCCGCGTGGTATACGCACCGGGCCAGAATGCCCAGTCCGTTGCTGAGCAGGCCGCATTCTTAATGCTGGCATGCGCACGCCGCTATAATTATGTAGACAGACAGTTCCGTTCTGGAAACTACAAGGTACGTTTCGGCCTGACCAATACCTATGAGCTTCAGGGAAAGACCCTGGGTCTTGTGGGCTGCGGCCGTATCGGACGTATGTTAGCCACCATCGCAAAATGTGGTTTTGGCATGAATGTGATCGGTTATGATCCGTTCTTAAAGCAGGAGCAGCTGGGCGACCTGATCACACTTGTGGAGAGCCAGGATGAAGTATTTAAGCAGGCAGATTTTGTGAGCCTCCATACTCCGCTGACTCCGGAGACAGAGCACAGCATTGGTATGAGAGAATTTAAGCTGATGAAACCGACGGCTTCCTTCATCAACGCCAGCCGCGGCGAGGTCGTAAACGAGGCAGAGCTGATCCAGGCTATGCAGGAGAATGTGATCACCTGTGCCGGTCTTGACGTAACAGAGAAAGAGCCGCTGCCGTTGGACAGCCCGTTATACAGCCTTGACAATGTGATCCTGACACCGCATACTGCAGCTACCACAGAGCAGTCTGTGATCCGCTGCTGCGAGACCGTTGCCAACGACATCTGCGCCGTTGTTGACGGGAAAGATGCAAAGTTTGCAGCGAACAAGTTCTAAAAACAGAAAACCATAAATGGGAGGGAACTCCAGCGGCCGGGCCACTGGGGCCCTTCCTTTTTAATAAGGAGGGGATGGCATGGGTACGATGACAGAATCCGCAAAAGCGCTGCTGCCGGAGCTTATAAAGATCCGCAGGGATTTCCATGAATATCCGGAGCTTTCCGGAAAAGAGGAGGAAACGGCTAAAAAGGTGGCTGCTTATTTAAAGGAAATGGGCTGCGACCAGGTGATCGAGCATGTGGGAGGCCATGGCGTCATCGGCGTGATCAAGGGCGCTTCGGAAGGCGGCGTGGTGGCTCTCCGGGCAGATATGGACGCTTTGCAGATCCAGGAGATGAATGAGACGGAGTACAGATCCAGAAACGACGGCGTCATGCACGCCTGCGGCCATGATAACCATATGACCGGGCTTTTGGGAGCGGCAAAGCTCCTTTTAGAGCGGCGGGACCAGATCCATGGTACTGTAAAGCTGGTGTTCCAGCCGGCAGAGGAGTTGTCTCCCGTGGGCGGCTCCAGAGGGATGCTGGAGTCCGGATATCTGGATGACGCGAAGGCGGTCTACGGACTTCATGTATGGCCGGACCTTCCCCATGGAAAGGTGGGAGTAAAGGCAGGTCCCTTAATGGCTGCCACCGACCACTTTACCATTACGATCCACGGAAAGACGGCCCATGGAGCAAAGCCGGACCAGGGCATTGACGCGGTGGTCCTGGGAGCCCAGTTTGTTATGGCGGCCCAGTCCATCGTCAGCCGGAAGGTGGATCCTCTGGATAATGCGGTGGTCACATTCGGGATCTTCAATGCGGGAACCAGGTATAACATCATTGCCGGAGAGTGTGTTCTGGACGGGACCGTAAGGACCCTCAACGAGAACACCAGGGATATGATCGAGGATTCCATGAGAAAGCTCCTGGACGCCATCTGCCTCCAGTCCGGGGCCACAGCGGATATCGTATACGGACGGGGATATCCGGCCCTGGTCAATCACGAAAGGGATGCGGTCCTGATCAAAAAGACGGCTGTGTCCTTATTTGGAGAAGAGGATGTGGTGGATGTTAAGAATCCCGCCATGCCCGCCGAGGACTTTTCCTTCTATCTGAGGGAGAAGGAAGGAGCGTTCGTATGGCTGGGAACCGCCCAGGAGGGAAAGACTCCATGGCCGCTCCACAACAGCCGGTTCGACGTGGACGAGGATATTTTATGGAGAGGGGCCGCGCTTTTAGCCCAGACGGCCATCGACTATCTGAACGCATAAGCGGAGAATTTTATGGGAAGCCGGGGGAAGACTCCGGTTTCCTTTTTCTGTTTTATATTTTTTTGAACCTTTTGACGGCTTCAGTCCTCTATATAGCAGGTGCACCAAATAAGAGGGAAGGAGGAGCAGGCGGATGGAAGAAGCAGAGCTGGTAAGAAAAATGATATCCGGCGATAAAGACGCGTTTGCCGGTTTAATGGAAATATATCAGAAACAGGCTCTGAGAGCTGCGTACCTGATCTCTGGAAACTATGCTGACAGCGAGGATATCGTACAGGAGACCTTTACATCCTGCTATATCAACCGGAAGCAGATCCGGGACCCGGAGGCCTTTAAGGGCTGGTTCTATAAGACCCTGTCCCGGACGGCCTGGAGGGTCTGCCGGAAGGCCAGACGGGAACAGCCTGCAGAGGAAGTGTATCCGGAGGAAAAAGAGGCTCCGGGCGGGCTTTTAAGCCGCGTGATACTGAAGGAGGAGGAGCAGGCCCTTTACCGGGAGATCTTAAGGCTGCCGGTGAAGCAGCGGACCGTGATCATCCTTTATTATTATAATGAGATGACCATAAAGGAGATAGCCGCAGCCTGCGGATGTCTGGAGGGGACCGTCAAATCGCGTCTTTTTCACGGAAAGGCCAGATTAAAGGAAGCCCTGACGAAACAGGATCAAAAAGGAGGCGCCACATGGACGATCTTATCTTAGAAAAAAATTTAAAAGAGACCTTAAATAAGAAGTCAGAGGAAATCGGCGGCTCCCTGGCAGACCAGAGGATCCGTACAAGAGTTTTTGAAGCCATTGAGGAGGAAAAAAATATGAAACATAGGAATTGGAAAAAAACAGCAGTTGCAGCAGCCGCCATCTGTATCCTTGGGACCATGACTGCCGTTGCCGTGGGGCGTCCGGCGTTTATCCTGTCTGGAAGCAGCCGCAATGAGATCGTAAGGGATTATGGACAGGCGGTACAGATGCAGGAGGGCTATGACGGCCGGGTGAAATCTGTGGAGGGCTTTTCCAACGGTTATACCTTTAAGGAGGCAGTCCCCAAACATGAGGAGACCCAGGATGAGGGGAAAAACCGTCTGGACCAGGGCGTGTCCATGGCATTTACCTATGAAAAAGAGGGGATGGAGGACGTGGAGCTTTCCGGAAGCCGCCTCTTTGTGGGGATGCAGGACAAAAGCTCTGCGGACCAGGTCATGACCCTGGAGGACGGCACCGTGCTTTCTTATTCCAGTACGGTCAATAAGTTCGTTCCGCCGGATTATGAGATCACAGAGGAAGAGAAGAAGCTCCAGGAGGAGGGAAAGCTGAACGTGGCCTACGGAAGCGATGAAGTCGAGGTCATGACCTCTGCCTCGGTGACATGGGAACAGGAGGACATCAGCTACTGCCTGTTTACATTTGAAGAGAGTATGAGTGCGGAGGAGCTGCTTTCCATGGCAAAAGAGGTGGCAGAGCAGGAATAGAAATACTCTGCCTGGAACGCCATGGGACGGAAGGAGATCCTGACGTGGAAGAGGTTTTCTGAAAGAAAAGGGGCCGCTGCAAAATAGATGGGAAGTCATCTATAAAGCAGCGGCTCCGCTGCTGTTTAAGAGAAAAACATATTTTTGATCAGGGCCACAGGCATTTCTTTTCCGGTCCAGAGACGGAAGGCCTCGGCTCCCTGATAGAGGAGCATATAGGATCCGTTGAAGGCGGGGAGGCCTTTGGCCCGGGCCATGGAAAGGAGTCGGGTCTCCTTTGGATTATAGATGATGTCGGAGACGATGAGGCCGTCCGGAAGGAAGGCTGCGTCGGGAATGGGGCAGGCATCCTCGCTGGGGGCCATTCCCAGGGAGGTGGCGTTGGTCAGGATCCGGCTCTGGGACAGTTCAGAGCGCAGCCGGTCATGGTCGGAAAAATCGCAGAGGCTGATAATGCAGCCGGTCTTTTTCCTCAGCACCTCTGCCGTTTCCCTGGCCCGGTCATAGAAGCGGCTGGAGGGCCTTAAAAAGACGGAGATTTCCCGTACTCCGTCCAGGGCCGCCTGGACCAGAATGGCTGTTGCAGCTCCTCCGGCTCCCAGGAGGGTCATTTTTTCTCCGGAAATCTGAAAGCCCGCATCCTTTACAGACTGCATATAGCCTGCGCCGTCGGTATTGTGTCCGGTGAGGACGCCGTTGTCGTTTACGACGGTATTTACAGCCCCTATGAGCCGGGCTGCGGGGGAAAGCTGGTCGCAGAGGGATACCATCCTGTTTTTATCGGGCATGGTCAGATTAAAGCCGCGGGCATTCATGGCCTTCAGACCGTCCACGGCGGCGGGAAGGGTCTCTTCGTTTACGTCAAAGGCCAGGTAGCGGTAGTCCAGGTCCAGGGCCTCGAAGGCCGCATTGTGCATCATGGGGGAAATACTGTGGGCACAGGGGCTGCCAAGGAGGCAGATGAGGCCCGTATGCCCGGTGATGGTATGTTTCATATAAGCCTCCAGATAGATTTAATGAAGCTATTATATCAGCGGAGGGAGAAGATTGCAACGGCAGCCGATCTTTGGTATACTCATGGAAAGGGTCCGCCGGGACGGCGGAAAATCATAGTGAAGGAAGAGCAGAAACAGATGAAATTGGACCAGCATATTTTTTTGATCGGCTTCATGGGCTGCGGGAAGAGCACCTGCGCGGCCTGTCTGTGCAGGATGACCGGCGCAGAGCAGATAGAGATGGATCAGGAGATCGTAAAACGCCAGGGTATGGAGATAACGGAGATCTTCCGGGTCCATGGGGAGGAGTATTTCCGGGATCTGGAGACAGATCTTATAAAGGAGATCGGGAATATGGAGCCCATGGTGGTCTCCTGCGGCGGAGGGACTGTCCTGCGGGAGGAAAACGTGGCCCTTATGAAGGCGGCCGGAAGGATCATCCTTTTAACGGCGGAGCCGGAGACGGTCTTTGACCGGGTGAAGGGGAGTGCAGACCGGCCGGTGCTCAACGGAAATATGAACCTTTCCTATATTAAAGAGCTGATGGAAGCACGCAGGCCCAGGTATGAGGCGGCGGCGGACGCGGCTGTGGCCACAGACGGCCGGACTGCGGAGGAGATCTGTGAAGAGATCCTGGAACAGAGAAAAGAGGAATCCCATGGAGCCCGTTGAATTCCGGGATATGGAATATGTGATGGCGGTCCATGAGGAGCAGAGCTTTTCCGGAGCCGCCAGAAAGCATTTTATATCCCAGCCGGTCTTAAGCCGGGTGGTGCGGAAGGTGGAAAGAAACCTGGGGGTGACGCTCTTTGACCGCAGCTCCATCCCTTTAAAGCCCACGCCCCAGGGGCAGAAGGTGCTGGAATATTTTGAGCAGATGCAGAAGCTCCGTATGGAGCTGGAGCAGTATTGTGAGACCGCCGGACAGCAGGGCGGGCCTGGTCTGACGGTGGCGGCTCCGTCGTTTTTCTGTACCTACGGGCTGCCGCCGGTGATCGCTGCCTTTAAGGAACGGTATCCGGACTGGGAGATCCGTCTGGTGGAGGCCAATGACCGGGACCTGGTGGATTTCCTCCGGGCCGGGGTGGCGGAGCTGGGGATCTCTGCCAATGGAGATACTGCGCCGGATATGGAGTCGGAGGTGCTGAGAATGGAGAACATCATCCTGGCGGTCCCGGCAGGCTTTCCGGTGAACCGGGGGCTGGAGGCGTATGTCCTGGATCCGGTCTGCGGGAACGAGGTTCCGGGAGTCCCTCTGGAGCGGTTTGCGGAGGAGCGTTTTTTATTTATGAAGCCGGGAAACGATATGCGGGAGCGGGGCATGAGGCTCTGCCGGGAGGCTGGATTTTCCCCCAGGATCGTCATGGAGCTGGACCAGATGATGACCGCCTACTATCTGGCGGCTGCCGGAGAAGGGGCCGCCTTCATACGGAAGGAGCTTCCGTATTATGCCGGAGGAACAGAAAAGCTGCGGTTTTACAGGATCGACAGCCGGGAAACGACGAGACCGATCCGGATCCTGCAAAGACAGAGGGGAGAACGGACGGCGCGGCAGAGGGAGTTTGTGGAGTTTCTGAAAAGCTGGGATGGATGGAGCGGCAGAGGGCCGAAGCCTGTCGGCTTATGATCTCCTGTCGCCTGTTATGACAGCCATAGAAGATCTGTGCAGGCGCTCTTATGGCTTGATCTGTATCCGGTCCAGGAGATCATCCCGGATCTTTGTATAATTCAGAGCCGGGATGGGGAGCACGGCCCCAGAGATCAGCTCTGCCTCAAAGCGGCGGATGGCGGTGATATACAGGGTGTTTACATAATATCCCCGGTGCAGGGGATAAAAAATATCAGGAAGCTCCCGGGCGAGATCGCTTAAAGAGCTATTGCAGGAAATGACCTGATCGGCGCAGACGAGCTCGGTCCGCTTATTCTGGCTCTGGACGTACAGGACCGTATAGGGATCGACGAAGATAGTCTGGTTTCCGCTGCGGACTGCTATGCGTTTTCAGGAATGCTGTTTTAAGATCAGACTGCGGACGAACTTCAAGGTATTCAGGTCCAGCTTCAGGGAGGGAGTTTCCCCAGCGGGCACATACTCATAGGAATTGTGGATATGGGACAGCTGGAGCCTGCCTCCGGCGTTCCGGTAAACCAGAGTGAAGCGGGTGATCACGCAGAAAGTCTTTCGCTGGTTCTGGACCAGGATCTGGCCGCAGACCAGGGCAGAAGAAGAATCCAGCGGAACGGGATGGTATTCTTCGGTCAGGATATCCAGGAGAATTCCGGAAAAATCCTTGAAACGGGCCTGGATGGCGTCTCTGCCGAATAACGCCGGTTCCCCGGTGCCCAGATAAATGCTGTCCGGGGAAAGGTATGAAAACCATTTTTCAGGTTCTCCGGCAAAATGGGCGTGGAACAGTTCTTGAGAGAGACAGACTGCCTGTTCGCAGTCGATTTTTGTTTTGGACATAAAAGACCTCCTTCGCTGGCCTTTTATTTTACCAGAGGACTGCGGCCAGCGCAAGTCCGGGAGGGCAGAGGACGCATTTTTTCCCGAGCGCCGGTCCAGGGCGGAGTCATGCGGATCCGGACATAGGCTTATGACGGTCTCTGTATTGGACAGAGTCCGTTTCTGGTGGTATGCTGGAGAAAAGAAATGGATGGGAGGTTTGCAGAATGACGATTCAGGAAAAATTTGCCGGCCTGGGCATTGACAATGCGCCGGGACAGGAGGCACTCCAAAAAAAGGAGGCCCTGGACCTGCGGGGAGAGAAGCTTCTGGGGGCCAGAGTTGACTTTTCCCATGGGGATGTGGACGCTCATATGCCCACGCCAGGGAGCTTTGATGTTTTTAAGGAAGGCTTTGAAGAGGGCGGCAGCCAGGCGTATACGCCGTACCGGGGCAGAAAAAAGATCCTGGACCATGTGGCCGCCAGTCTTTCTGGCTTTACAGGGGCCAGCATCGATCCAGAGGAAAACCTGATCCTGACGCCGGGGACCCAGGGAGCCCTGTTCCTGGCCATGGGGGCCAATATCATGCCGGGAGACAAGGTGGCCATCGTGGAGCCGGATTATTTTGCCAACCGGAAGATGGTGGAGTTTTTCGGCGGGCAGATGGTGCCGGTGGTCCTGGAGTATGAGAACGAGGGCGGACGCGCCGGGATCAGCCTGGAATCCCTGGAGGAGGCGTTTAAGGACGGCGTGAAGCTGTTCTTATTCTCCAATCCCAACAATCCGGTGGGCTGTGTCTATTCCTATGAGGAGATCACAGGGATCGCGGCTCTGGCAAAGAAATATGGAGTGACGCTGATCGTGGATGAGCTGTACTCCCGCCAGGTGTATCCTGGCGTTCCCTATACCCATCTGTGTGCCCAGAAGGAGATCCCGGAGAACTTGATCACGATCCTGGGGCCGTCCAAAACAGAATCCTTAAGCGGCTTCCGCCTGGGAGCGGCCTTTGGAACGGCGGAGATCATTGAACGGATGGAAAAGCTCCAGGCCATCATGGCCCTGCGGTGCAGCGGCTATAACCAGGCAGTATTCCTGACCTGGTTTCATGAGCCGGAGGGATGGCTGGAGGCCAGGGTCAGGGCCCATAAAGAGATCCGGGACGCGGTCATGGAGGTGATCCGGGACGTGCCGGGCGTTTCGGCAAAGCCCACAGAGGGCGGAAGCTATCTGTTTGTGACGATCCCGGAGCTGGATGTATCCATTCACCAGTTCATCCGTATCGTCCGGGAGCTGGCGGATGTGATCGTGACGCCGGGAACCGAGTTCGGCCCCCAGTATGTCCACCAGTTCCGCATCAATTTCTCCCAGGATAAGGAGAACGCAGCGGCGGCCATGAAGCGGCTGTTTGCAGTCATGGAGCGGTACAGAAAACAGTAAATAGGGAGGAAAAGACAATGGGAAAAGAAGCAAATCCGATCCCCCAGGGGAAATACGTTCCGGCCGTCCGGTTCGGAGATCTGGTATTTACGGCGGGGATGACTCCGAGAAATAATGGAGTCCTCATAAAAGAGGGGAAGGTCCTCTGTGCAGACGCCATTGAGGATTACAGGGATGCGGTGCGCCAGGCGGCAAGAAATGCCCTGACAGCGGCAAAGAACCGGCTGGAGGAGGGCGAGGAGATCGCCGGGATCCTGTCAGTCACCGTGTATGTGAATGCAGAGGAGGGCTTTACAAAGCAGTCGAAGATCGCAGACCTGGCTTCAGAGTATTTCTGCGAGGAGTTAGGGGAGGCCGGAGTCGGAAGCCGCGCCGCCGTGGGTGTGGCGTCTCTGCCTGGAAATGCGCCGGTGGAGATCTCCATTGTGGCGGGTGTGAAAAAGAACCATTAGAAAAGAAAAATCATGGATGTAAATGGAACCGCCTGGGAAGATCGTCCGGGCGGTTTTTGTAAATGCAGGGCTGTGAAAATACTTGTGCTTTTTCTCTCTGCCAGTTACAATAAACGGAAGGAGGATGATATGGAAAAAGGAAAACGGATCCTTCTGACACTCTTATTTGTGATCCTGGCAGCCATGGGGATCATGGCCGGGACCTTTCTGGCAGGCGGAGGCTTAAAGCCGCGGCCGGGAGTGGACAGAGGAGAGAGAGAAACAGCCCAGGCGTACCCAGAGCCATCAGAGGGGCAGACAGCCGGGGCAGAGGCTGGACAGGAAATAAAGGACAGCCAGGAAATAAAGAACGGACAGGAAACAAAGACCAGCATCCGGCTGGAAACGGCGGCAGAAGAAACGGAGATGGAAACGGATGCGGACGTGCCGGAGGAAGCCGGAGGGGAGAGCGGGGAGCCGTGTACTCTTTTATTTGCCGGGGACGTTTATCTGTCGGAGCATGTGCTGGGCGCGTACAGCCGTGCCGGAAATATCACCGGAGTCCTGGACCAGGGGATCCTTAAGGAGACTCTGGGAGCGGATATTTTTATGGTAAACCAGGAGTTCCCGTTTACAGACCGGGGAACAAAGGCGGCAGATAAGCAGTTTACCTTCCGTCTGCCGCCGGAAAAGGTGTCCATACTCACGGAGATGGGCGTGGATCTTGTGACCCTGGCCAATAACCACATCCTGGATTTTGGTCCGGAGGGGATCACCGACAGTATAAAAGCCCTGGACGGGGCGGGGATCCGCCATGTGGGGGCAGGAGAAAACAGGGACCAGGCGGAGCGCCTGGAGATCCTGGAGGTCCATGGAAAACGGATCGGGTTCCTGGGGACGTCCCGGGTCTATATGTCCGCTGACTGGGCGGCGGGACCGGACCATCCCGGTGTGTTTTCCACCTATGATCCGGCCCGGGCCCTGGAGGCCATAAAGACGGCCAGAGGCCAGTGTGATTACCTGGTGGTCTACGTCCACTGGGGCGTGGAGCGGGAGACAGAGCCAAAGGATTACCAGAGGGCCATGGGCCGCCAGTATATCGACGCCGGGGCTGACCTGGTCATCGGAAGCCATCCCCATGTGCTGCAGCCGGTGGAATACTATAATGGAAAGCCCATTGTGTACAGCCTGGGGAATTTCGTGTTTGGCAGCAGTATTCCCAGCACCATTCTGTTTAAGGTGGTGCTGGACGGGGAGGAGATCCAGGTGACGGAGATCCCGTGTACCTCTTCCGGCGGATACACAAGGCTGAAATAAAAATATAGGCGTATGAAAATGCATGGAAAGCAGAAGAAGGGAGAACGGAGCATGGAACGGAAGACTATGGGAACACAGGCGGGAGTCCTGATCACGATCCTGGGGGGAGCGCTCTGGGGGCTATCGGGGGCCTGCGGACAGTATCTGTTTGAGTATAAGGGCGTGACCTCGGGGTGGCTGGTGCCGATCCGCCTGACCATGGCCGGCCTGACCATGCTGCTGTATTATATTTTTAAGGAAAGAGGAGCGGCCTTCCGGATCTGGAAAAAGGGCAGGGACGCGGCGGAGGTGCTGATCTACGGGATCGCCGGTCTCATGCTCTGCCAGTATACATATTTTGTCACCATCGAGCTTTCCAATGCCGGAACGGCCACTGTGATCCAGTACCTGTCTCCGGTGCTCATCATGGTGCTGGTGTGCTTTATGGAAAAGCGGCTTCCCAGGGCAGTGGAGGTCCTGTCCCTTATCCTGGCCATATCGGGGATCTTTCTGATCGCTACCCATGGAAATGTCCATCAGATGGTGATCTCCAGGGAGGCCCTGGTCATGGGGCTTTTGTCGGCGGCCACAGTGGTCCTTTACAATATGCAGCCCCGGCGGCTCATGGCCTATTATCCCACAGCATACCTTCTGGCCTGGGGAATGACCATCGGCGGGATCGTCCTGGCCCTGGTCTTTCAGCCATGGAGATACCGCTATACCCTGGATCTCCCCTTTCTTCTGGCCCTGGGGGCCATTATCTTTCTGGGGTCCATGGCGGCCTTTACCCTGTATATGCAGGGGGTAAAGCTCATCGGCCCGGCCCGGGCCAGTCTCTACGCCTGTGTGGAGCCCATTGCGGCCACGCTGCTGTCGGCTGTGTGGCTGAAGGCGCCGTTTAAGCCCATTGATTTTCTGGGTTTTTCCATGATCATTGCCACGATCCTGATACTGGGATATGGAGATCTGAAGAAGGGGAACGGAGCTTCTGTGCAAAAACGTTAGACAGGCGGCAGGAATGCTGATATAATAAAAATTATGAACGAAACAAAGCAGGGGACAGCCTGCGGTCACCGGCACACGGAAGACTGTTATAAGCTGGCGGAACACTGCATTCATGTGCATACGGATGACTGTTACCCGCAGGATGACACTTCTGACAATACGGCCACTCCGGCTGGCGCAGAGCGGCGGGAACCGACAGAATGTACCCACCGGTGCAGCGAGGACAGCGGCTGTGTGAAGCAGGTGCTGGACTGCCGCCACGAACACGACAGTGAGTGCGGCTATACTCCTGCCACAGAGGGAACTCCCTGCACCTATGTCTGCGGGACCTGCCATTCCCAGGAGAAGCCCCAGGCCGGCCAGGATCAATGTATCTGCACAGAACCCTGTACCGGGGATAAGATCAACGAGGATTGTCCTGTATGCAGCGAAGATTTCGCCGCCTGCAAAGGCCTGCTTCCCGCTGCACCGCCCGACGCTCTGGCGGTCACTCCGGAGCAGGTGCAGGAAATGATCGACGACCTGCCCACAGCGGAAGAATTGCAGGCCATGACAAAGGAGGAACAGCAGGAGGTCTACGCCGATTTGCAGGCAGCCTATGACGCTTATGAGGCTCTCACGGACGGGCAGAAAGCAGAAGTCACCGGGGCAGGGATTTTTGAAAGCCTGTTTGGTGTGTTCAATGGAATGATAAATGCGGCTGCTGCTGCCGGTGGCTTTGAAGTGACTGGCGGCACATCGGGGAACGACTACGCCTACGCCGACGGCGTCCTGACCATCAATAACGGTGCAGAGCTGACGATCTCCACCAACGGACAGACGTCTGACCGTATTGTGATTGACAGTGGTGCAAAGGCCACGGTCATCCTCAACGGTGTGAATATTGGCGGAACATTTGATAATGAAGAAAGCGCTATTGATGTAAGCAGCGGCGCAGCTTTAAACATTATACTTCAAGCAGGATCCACCAATACAATAAGCGTTGATTATTCTAAAGTGGATGAAAATAATCCGGGGATTCATGTTCCAAAGGACGCTGTGCTTGTTATCCAGGGAAAAGGTTTTCTGTCTGTAATGGGAGGCACAGGAACGATCGGCATGGGCAGCGTAGGGATAGGCGGGAAAAATGGAAAAAGTACCTGGCCAGCCGGAATGCGTGGCCCAGGTGAAGATTGCGGCATGGTCGTGATTCTTGGGAAAAACGTAGAGGTAGAGGGCAGTCAAGGAGAAAATCCCATTGGCGGAGGGTTTGGATTTACAGACGGACGACCTAGCCAGTGGGATGACGGCCAGGGTATCCGGCCCACCGACGGCGGCAGCTATGAGGTCTGGGGCAGCCTGACCCTGCCTAAGTATCCCGCCAGCTATACCATTCCAGAGGGCGTAACGCTGACCATTCCTGATGCTAGAAGCTTAAACATTCCCGAAGGCGTAACTCTCACCAACCACGGCACCATCACCGGGGATGGGCGACTGGAAGGCGTGGGTACTTTAACTGGGGACGGTGTTGTTACTGTTAGTTTGAACCTCTTTTATGACCTGGCGGAATATACCGTGACCGTGGAAACGGAGGGGCAGGGCACTGCTTCTGCTTCCCCTGCGTCTGCGGCGATGGGAGAAACCGTCACGCTGACGGCAGACGCAGCCAGCGGCTATTATTTCAAAGGATGGGAGGACGTTGCCGGAGGTGTTATCATGAACGGCGGCCGGTTTATCATGCCGGGGGAAAATGTGATCGTAAAAGCAGTGTTTGAGAAAGACGTCGGCAATGGCGGCTCTTCCGGCGGCGGAAGCTCTTCTTCCGACGACTCCGACAGCTCCGACGACTCCGATGGCTCCGGCGGTTCCGGAAGCCCGGATACCTGGTCAGTACCGGCAGGGACCTGGGTCCGGGATCAGACTGGCTGGTGGTACCGGAAAGCCAACGGCACCTATCCGGTGTCCTGCTGGCAGAGGCTGGCTTACCAGAATACGGCAGAATGGTATCGTTTTGACGAGAGAGGCTATATGCAGACCGGCTGGTTTACCGACGCAGCCGGACGGACCTATTACCTCCATGTGGTTTCTGATGGAAGACAGGGCTATATGTACACCGGCTGGCACCAGATCGGCGGCGTATGGTACTATTTCCGGGAGATCCAGGACAGCACTGAAGGGGTCCTTTATAAAAACAGCCGCACCCCGGACGGCTACTGGGTCGATGAAAACGGCGTGTGGGAGCCGTAAGGCAGCAGAGCATTTACAGCACGGTCCATCATACCTCCAAACCCTGGGCCTTCCCCGTATGGAGGATGGGGCCGGCGCTCATCAAGCCCTTGTGGAGAATCCCGGCGCATTCTGGCCTCCGTCTGTGTAATGCGGAACAGGTTTGCGCCTGATTCCTCACTATCCATGTGATCCAGTATCTTCTGGTCTTTAGAAAGTTTTTCCGGGCATGAATATCGGAAACACGCAGGCCATCCTCCGATCCACTGCTGGAACGCAGGATTTTTCTATATTTGGGATTTCTGCTCCCTTTCATCCAGTTTTCAAGGAAAAAATATATCATGAAAAATAATGATATGAAAGGATGAACAAGAAGCTCCTTTTGTGGTACAATATTTTAATAGCACCCACAGTGAGGAGGGTACAAAATGGATAACAATTTGCAAATAAATCAAAATGCAGAACAGACCTATCATTCTATTCGCCAGTCTATTGTATCAGCACAGCATAAGTTAAGTGCTGCGGTGAACTACGCAATGGTAATAACCTACTGGGAAATTGGGGAACAGATTTATAAAGCGTGTGGAGAAAATGACAGAGCAGCATACGGAAAAAATTTGTTGGACTATCTTTCAGCTCAATTGACTGTTGAGTTTGGAAAAGGTTTTGACAAATCAAATCTTCGTAAGATGAGGCAGTTCTACTGTACATTCCCAATTCGAGACACACTGTGTCTTGAATTGAGTTGGTCACATTACCGCCTTTTGATGCGTGTATCAGATGAACAGGCACGAACCTTTTATATGGAGGAATGTGTAAAGTCTGCGTGGAGCGTCCGACAGTTAGAACGGCAGATCAACACGATGTACTATCAGAGAATTTTAGCAAGCCAAGACAAAGCAGCTGTTTCAAAAGAAATTCAAACAACAGAACCGAAACCTGAATATGAAAAAATAATCAAAGATCCTTATGTGATGGAATTTTTGCAGATTCAGCCAGATACCCATGTATATGAAGGTGAGCTGGAACAGGCATTGATTGACCACCTCCAGCATTTTCTTCTGGAACTGGGACGAGGATTTTCTTTTGTAGCACGGCAAAAGCGGTTTACACTGGATGGACAGGATTTTTTCATCGACTTAGTATTTTACAATTACATTTTGAAATGCTTTGTTCTGATTGATTTGAAGATGGGAAAACTGACCCATCAGGATCTGGGACAAATGCAGATGTATGTGAACTATTATACCCGTGAAATGATGAATGAGGGAGATTCACAGCCTATCGGTATTGTCCTTTGTGCAGACAAGGGCGACTCTATTGTAAAGTACACGCTGCCGGAAGATAATCACCAGATATTTGCATCAAAATATTTTACTTATCTGCCGACAGAAGAAGAATTGAAGCATGAATTAAATTTGGACGATTTTTATAAGCTGGAAGAATGATATGGGTGCTAACAACAAAATCTGTCCGAATTGTGGCAGGAAAATGAAACAGCAGTTTATTGGTTTGGCTGCACAGAAAGTCGGGCGATCAGGCAAAGCCTTCTTGCCGGGAGCTGCTTCGTGTGGCGATTGACAACGCATGATCACAAAGTCCTGTTGACTTTGAGGAACTGCTGAAAGAGTCTGGCTGTGAGGTATCAAAGCGCGGAAAATCGTATCGCCTGAAGCTCCCAGGCTGGGAGAAAGCCGCCCGCCTGGACAGCCTGGGCGAAGGATATGGATTGGAGGATTTGCAGGCAGTTCTCTCCGGGAAGAAAGTGCATATCCCACGAAAGAAAACTGTTACACAGGCAGAGCCGCCGAAGGTCAATCTGCTGGTGGACATTCAGGCAAAATTGCAGGCAGGAAAAGGCTGCGGCTGCCACGGCACATCACAATGAGCTTTATCCTAAAATTCCTATGCGATAAAGTTTATATGAACCGAGAGCAACAGCATCTCGACCAACGCCTCCTTTTATGGTATAATTTAGCATTATGCAATCATGAATGGAGGCGCTTTTCATGGGCGGACAGAAGCCTGAAGGAATGAAAAAACATATTTGTACGGGTCTGTTGGCCCATGTGGATGCGGGAAAGACCACCCTTTCCGAGGCCATCCTATATACCACCGGGACCATACGGAAGCTGGGGAGAGTGGATAATAAGGACGCTTTTCTGGATACATATCAGCTGGAACGGGCCAGGGGGATCACGATCTTTTCCAAACAGGCAGAGCTTACACTGGGAAATACGGCGGTGACTCTCCTGGATACGCCGGGCCATGTGGATTTCTCGGCAGAGATGGAACGGACGCTGCAGGTGCTGGACTATGCGGTCCTGGTGATCAACGGGGCGGACGGCGTCCAGGGCCATACGGAGACCCTTTGGCGTCTTCTGAAGCGGTACAGGATCCCGGTGTTCCTGTTCGTCAATAAAATGGACCAGCCGGGAACGGACCGGGAGGCGCTGCTTTCCGGATTAAAGCGCCGTCTGGACAGCGCGGTAACAGATTTTACGGGAGTGATGGCTGGAACGGACGGGATTCTTTCATACAGCGGAGACAGAGAGAACGGAGAGGAGATTTTTGAGGAGATCTCCATGGCCGGGGAGGAGCTTCTGGAGGAGTATCTGGAGCGGGGGATCCTGTCTGTGGACCCGGTTCGCCGGGCTGTGAAGGAGCGGCGGCTGTTTCCGTGTTATTTCGGGTCGGCCCTGAAGCTTACGGGCGTGGAGGAGTTTTTAAAGGGATTTGAGACCTTCACCGCCGGGACCGGGTATTCCCGGGAATTCGGCGCGCGGGTCTTTAAGATATCCCGGGACAGCCAGGGAAACCGGCTGACCCATTTAAAGATCACCGGAGGAAGCCTGAAGGTAAAGAGCTTTCTGGATCAGGAGCAGACGGAAAAGGTCAACCAGATCCGGATCTATTCAGGGGAAAAGTTCGAGTTGGCCAGTGAGGCGGAGGCGGGCTGTATCTGCGTGGTCACAGGTCCATCAGATACCCGCCCGGGACAGGGCTTCGGTGTGGAGAGATCGGGGAAGAGCCCGCTTCTGGAGCCGGTACTTACCTACCAGGTGATCCTTCCCGATGGGGCAGATGCCCATGTAATGCTGAAAAACCTCCGGCTTCTGGAGGAGGAGGATCCCCTGCTCCATATTGTCTGGGATGAGACTCTGGGAGAGATCCGGGCCCAGGTCATGGGGCAGGTGCAGATGGAGATCCTGAAAAGCCAGATCCTGGAACGGTTCGGCGTGGAGGTGGATTTCGGGACTGGAAATATCGTATATAAGGAAACCATCCAGCGGCCAGTGGAGGGAGTGGGGCATTTTGAGCCGCTGCGCCATTATGCGGAGGTCCATCTGCTGATGGAGCCTCTGGAGCCGGGAAGCGGCCTGGTGCTGGGGTGTGACTGCAGCGAGGATCTTCTGGACCGGAACTGGCAGCGACTGGTGCTGACCCACCTGGAAGAAAAAAAATACCGGGGGACTTTGACTGGCTCAGAAATCACGGATATGAGGATCACTCTGACGGCGGGCCGGGCCCATATTAAACACACAGAGGGCGGCGATTTCCGTCAGGCCACCTACCGGGCTGTGCGGCAGGGGCTTAAGGAGGCGGGATGCCGCTTGCTGGAGCCGTATTATGAATTTATTCTCGAGGTGCCGGAGGAGTCGGTGGGCCGGGCCATGGCAGACATTGACCGGATGTATGGGAAATTCCAGGCGCCGGAAACAGGAAACGGCATGGCGGTGCTGACCGGGAGCGCTCCGGCTGCCTGTATGCGGGATTATCAGCGGGAGGTGACCAATTATACCAGGGGAAGGGGACGGCTGTCCTTAAGCCTCAAGGGATATGAGCCCTGCCATAACCAGGACGAGGTGGTGGAGGCCATGGGCTATGATTTTGACGGGGATCTGGCAGATCCGGCAGGATCTGTATTCTGTTCCCACGGAGCCGGAGTGGTGGTGCCCTGGGATCAGGTGAAAAAGCATATGCATGTGCAGACGCCTCTGGATAAACGGAGGGCCGCCGGTGTGGATCTTCCGGACCGGAAAGAACGGGAGGACGAAAGCTCCGGAGCCGGAGTCCCGGAGGGACGGTCAGGTGCCGGGGCAGGCGGAGGCCGGAGCAGCGCAGCAGGCACTGGCGGAGGAGCCGGAAGGCTGTCGGCGTCGTATTATGAGGACAGGGAGCTGGAGGAGATTTTTAAGCGTACCTACGGGGAACCGAAGCGCAGCTATCCGCCGGGAAATGCCCTGGGTCAGAGAACGGCCGAAGCCCGGAGTACAGGCGGCCCGGGCCACAGGACTGGCGGTGGGCAGAGGACAGACGGACCAGGCAGGAAGACGGATGTGGGACGGCCCAGGTCATCGGGAACAGCCCGGGCGGACGGAAAAACCGGCCGGGGAGCAGAAGCGGCAGATACCAGCTCCGGCACAGAGGAGGAATATCTTCTGGTGGACGGCTACAACATTATTTTCGCCTGGGAGGAGTTAAGCGAGCTGGCAAAGGTGAACATCGACGGCGCCAGATACCGGCTCATGGACATTCTGTGCAATTACCAGGGCTATAAAAAATGTACGCTGATCGTGGTCTTTGACGCATATAAGGTGGAAGGAAACACCGGAGAGGCCATAAAATATCACAATATCCATGTGGTATACACAAAGGAAGCAGAAACGGCAGACCAGTATATTGAAAAGCTGGCCCATAAGATCGGCCCCCGGTACCGGGTCACAGTGGCCACCTCAGACGGTCTGGAGCAGCTGATCATCCGGGGCCAGGGCTGTCTTCTCCTTTCAGCCAGGGATCTGAAGGAAGAGGTGGACTATGTGGAAAGCCAGATCGCAGATGAGCAGGGGCGGTTAAAATCCCAGCAGAGGAACGGGAAAAATTATCTGCTGTCCCATGCGGACGGCGAGCTGAGAGAATACCTGGAAACGGTACGGCTGGGAAATGCCGGGACGTCTGGCCGGATTGACAAAGAAAAACCGTGATGCTATACTGGAAACAGTTCATCGGAGGGCTTGTAAACGCATTTACAAAGCTGGATAAGATGCCAGGGGACCGCCTGGTATTTTATCCGGCTTTTTATGTTATAGGAAGGTTCTTGTTTGGGGGTCTCTGGTGGGATGCAGAAGATCAAGGAGGAAGATACAATGGAAAAAACAGCAGATTTTACAGAGGGGAGGATCCTTTCCAGGCTTTTGAGGTTTGCCTTGCCGGTGCTGGCAGCTCTGTTTCTACAGGCCATGTACGGCGCGGTGGATCTGATGGTGGTGGGGCAGTTCGGAGCGCCCACAGACGTGTCGGCGGTCTCCACCGGCAGCCAGATCATGCAGACGGTAACGTCACTGATCACGGGACTGGCCATGGGGATCACGATCCTGGTGGGCCAGAAGATCGGGGAAAAGAGGCCGGAGCAGGCTGGGGATGTGATCGGGAGCGGGATCTGCCTCTTTGGAGTCCTGGCGGCAGTCCTTACGGTCTTAATGATCCTGGGAGCAGGCTTTCTGGCAGGGCTTATGCATGCGCCGGATGAGGCCTTTTCCCAGACCGTGGATTATATCCGGATCTGCTCCGCCGGGGCCGTGTTCATCATCGCCTACAATGTCCTGGGCAGCATTTTCCGCGGCATAGGGGATTCCAGGATGCCTTTATTTACCGTGGCCGCCGCCTGCGTCTTTAACATCGGAGGAGACCTTCTCCTGGTGGCCGGCTTTCACATGGGGGCAGCCGGAGCGGCCCTGGCCACGGTGGCAGCCCAGGCGGCCAGCGTCCTTTTGTCCCTGGCAGTGATCCGGAGGAGGACCCTGCCCTTTACCATTGGAAAAAAGAACCTGCGGTTTGAGAGACGGCTGGTGGGAAGGATCCTGGCTCTGGGAACGCCCATTGCCCTCCAGGATCTGCTGGTCAGCATTTCCTTTCTGGTGATCCTGGCCATTGTCAATTCCATGGGCGTTATCGCCTCGGCCGGCGTTGGTGTGGCAGAAAAGCTCTGCGCCTTCATCATGCTGGTGGCGTCGGCCTACATGCAGTCTATGTCAGCCTTTGTGGCCCAGAATATGGGGGCGGGGAAGCCGGAGCGGGCGAAACGTGCCCTGCTTTACGGGATCGGAACCTCCCTTATGGCCGGGGTGACCCTCTTTTATTTTTCGTTTTTCCACGGAGATGCCATGGCGGGGATCTTTGCCAGGGACCCGCAGGTGGTGGCTGCGGCTGCCGATTATCTAAAGGCATACGCCATCGACTGTATCCTTACGTCGTTCCTGTTCTGCTTTGTGGGATATTTCAATGGATGCGGTAAGACCTTTTTCGTTATGGTCCAGGGGATCGTGGGAGCCTTCTGTGTGAGGATCCCTGTGTCCTGGTTCATGAGCCGCATGGCCGGAGTGACGCTTTTTAAGATCGGTCTGGCAACGCCCTGCTCTTCGGCGGTTCAGATCCTGCTCTGCGCGGCCTATTTTATCTGGCTGTCGGGACGGAGCAGGAAACACAGGACATCCGCGTAAGAATTTGGGGCAGAATGCATAAAAACGGAAAGAGAAAATGGACGGAAATGAATGAAAACGCCTATAAACGTCCATAAAAAAGAACGGATTGTAAAATATGCGCAAAATGCGAAAAACATATTGATATTTTTTGTGCGATATGATATGATGAATTTAAGTTAAAAAGGTGCTGAGAGATGAGAGCATAGTGCAAACGGTAAGAAAACCGGGTTGGTTGCTATGCTCTTTTTTTATCACCTGCCGGAAGCGGCAGACAGCGGGGGGAGTCCGATGGAAATGAAATTTTATGATTATCTGGATGCGAATCCAGTGATCGCCGCCGTAAAGGATATGGACGGCGTAAAGAAATGCTGTGAACGGGAAGAGATAAAGATCGTATTTATCCTGTTTGGAGACGTCTGCAGCATCTGCCGGATCGTGGAGGAGTTAAAGGCCCACGGAAAGGTCGCCATGGTCCATATGGATCTTGTAAGCGGTCTCAGCGGAAAGGAAGTGGCCGTGGACTTTATTAAAAAGAATACCAGGGCCGACGGGATCATTTCCACAAAGCCTGCCCTTATCAAGCGGGCCAGGGAGCTGGATCTCTATACGACCCTCCGGGTGTTCGTCTTGGATTCCATGGCCTTTGAAAATATTGAAAAGCAGATGGGACTTGCAAGGCCCGACAGCATCGAGATCCTTCCGGGGCTGATGCCCAAGGTGATCCGCCGGGTGGCAAGGCTCGTAAAGGTTCCGGTGATCGCCGGAGGGCTGATCTCGGAAAAGGAGGACGTGATGGCTGCTCTGTCGGCCGGGGCGATCTCAGTGTCCAGCACAAACCAGTCTGTCTGGTCCGTATAGGGGTGAAAGAGTCCGCCGGAGGCGGATACAGGAAAGGGTATTGATAACGGATAGATACGGGGAGTATGTATCCAGGGTATATAAGGAGGAATTTTTATGGCAAAGTATGTAATGGCATTTGACGCGGGGACCACCAGCAACCGGTGTATCCTTTTCAATGAAAAGGGCGAGATCTGCAGTGTGGCCCAGAAGGAATTTACCCAGTATTTCCCGAAGCCGGGATGGGTCGAGCACGATGCAAATGAGATCTGGTCCACCCAGCTGGGCGTGGCCGTGGAGGCAATGTCCAAGATCGGTGCATCCTCAGAGGACATCGTGGCCATCGGTATCACCAATCAGCGCGAGACCACCATCGTATGGGATAAAAATACGGGAGAGCCGGTCTACCACGCCATCGTATGGCAGTGCCGCAGGACCTCAGAATACTGCGATACCTTAAAGGAAAAGGGTCTGGTGGACACCTTCCGTGCCAAAACGGGACTGGTGATCGACGCATATTTCTCTGGAACCAAATTAAAATGGATCCTGGACAATGTGGAGGGCGTCAGAGAACGGGCAGAAAAAGGCGAGCTGTTATTCGGAACCGTGGAAACATGGCTGATCTGGAAGCTGACTAAGGGAAGAGTCCATGTGACCGACTATTCCAACGCGTCCCGTACCATGCTGTTCAATATCAACACCTTACAGTGGGATGACGAGATCTTACAGGAATTAAACATCCCGAAATGTATGCTTCCGGAGGCAAAGCCGTCCAGCTGCATTTACGGGGAATCCGATCCCCAGTATTTCGGCGGCCCGATCCCCATCGGCGGCGCGGCAGGAGACCAGCAGGCGGCTCTGTTCGGCCAGACCTGTTTTAATCCCGGCGAAGCGAAGAATACATACGGCACCGGCTGCTTCATGCTGATGAACACCGGAGAAAAGCCGGTATTTTCTAAGAACGGACTGGTAACGACCATTGCCTGGGGACTGGATGGAAAGGTGAATTACGCCCTTGAGGGCTCCATCTTCGTGGCGGGCGCAGCCATCCAGTGGCTCCGCGATGAGATGCGTCTCATCGATTCCTCACCGGATTCTGAGTATATGGCCAATAAGGTAAAGGATACCAACGGCTGCTATGTGGTTCCTGCCTTCACAGGCCTGGGTGCTCCCCACTGGGACCAGTACGCCAGAGGCACCATCGTGGGCATTACCCGCGGCGTCAATAAATACCATATCATCCGTGCCACACTGGATTCCCTGTGCTACCAGACCAACGATGTATTAAAGGCCATGGAGGCCGATTCCGGGATCCGCCTGGCAGCCCTTAAGGTGGACGGCGGAGCCAGCGCCAACAATTATCTGATGCAGACCCAGTCAGATATCATCAACGCGCCGGTACAGCGTCCCCAGTGCATTGAGACCACGGCCATGGGTGCCGCATACCTGGCGGGCCTGGCAGTGGGCTACTGGAAGAGCAAGGAGGACGTGATCAAGAACTGGGCCATCGACCGTACCTTTGAGCCTGCGATCTGTGACAAAAAGCGGAAGGAAATGGTGGACGGCTGGGATAAGGCAGTGAAGTATTCCTTTGGCTGGGCCAAATAAATGAATGGAGGCGGAAGAATATGATGGCATATATTGCAGAATTTATCGGGACCATGCTCCTGATCCTTTTGGGCGACGGCGTTGTCGCCAATGTGACCTTGAATAAATCCGGAATGAAGGGGGCCGGTTCCATCCAGATCACCTTTGCCTGGGGCCTTGCGGTCATGATCCCGGCCTTTATCTTCGGAGCGGCCTCCGGAGCGCACTTTAATCCGGCATTGACCATTGCCCTTGCTGTGGACGGCAGTCTCTCCTGGGGGCTGGTACCCGGCTACATCATCGCACAGTTTGCCGGTGCCTTCGTGGGCGCCTGCCTGGTATACGCCCTGTTTAAGGACCAGTTCGACGCCACAGAATCTGCGGCCACGAAGCTCGGCGTATTCTCCACAAGCCCGTCGGTCCCCAATATGGGCCGCAACATCTTAAGCGAAGCCATCGGGACCTTCGTTCTGGTATTTGCCATCAAGGGGATCGCACAGGTTCCCGGACTGGCAGCCGGACTTGACAAGTTCCTGGTATTCGGGATCATCGTATCCATCGGTATGTCCTTAGGCGGACTTACAGGCTATGCCATCAACCCGGCCCGTGACCTGGGACCCCGTCTGGCCCACGCCGTTCTTCCCATCAAGGGAAAAGGCGATTCCAACTGGGGCTACGCGCCGGTGGTCATCCTCGGACCGGTGATCGGAGCGGTGGCAGCCGTCCTGTTATACGGAGTCATTCCGTGGGCATAAAAGTCCAGCAAGCTCTCCCGCTGTGCGGATGGGGCTGCTGCAGGAGATCATCTTCAGCAGTCCCCGGAAGCCGGCTTACAAAAATAAAAGATAGATTTGCAGAGATAAGAGCAGAGCAAATAAAGCATGGAGACATGTTTTGTTTGCTCTGCTCGTTTAGGAGATGAGAAGTCATGTATGATGTGATCATTATCGGCGCAGGCGTATCCGGAGCGGCGGCAGCCAGGGAGCTGTCCCGGTATAAGGGAAGGATCTGCGTCCTTGAAAAAGAAGAGGATGTGTGCTGCGGCACCTCCAAGGCCAACAGCGCCATCGTCCACGCGGGGTATGACGCTCCGGAGGGCTCCCTAATGGCGAAGCTCAACGTGGAGGGAAACCGCATGATGGCGGAGCTTTCCAGAGAGCTGGATTTCCCGTTCCGTCCCTGCGGCTCCTTTGTGGTATGCCTGGACCGGGAGATGCTCCCGGATCTTCAGGCTCTGTATGAGAGAGGCGTAAGAAACGGCGTTCCGGGGCTGGAGATCATTACCGATAAGGAGCGGATCCGGGAGATGGAGCCCAACCTTTCGGACCAGACCGAGGCGGTGCTTTATGCTCCCACAGCCGGGATCGTCTGTCCCTTCTTATTAAATATCGCCATGGCGGAGAACGCCTGCACCAACGGCGTGGAATTCCGGTTCAATACAACGGTCACCGGCTTTACCAGGACAGAAGAGGGGTGGCTGGTCCACACGGATAAAGGCGATGTGGAAACCAGGACCGTGGTCAATGCGGCGGGAGTTTATGCAGATGAGCTGCATAATATGGTCTGTGAGGAGAAGATCCATATCACTCCGCGCCGGGGAGATTACTGTCTCCTGGACAAGAGCGCCGGAGCCCATGTGAACCGCACGATCTTCGCCCTGCCGGGGAAATACGGAAAAGGCGTTCTGGTGTCGCCCACGGTCCATGGGAACCTCATCGTCGGCCCCACGGCCATTGACATCGGGGATAAGGAAGCCACCGCTACCACCAGAGAGGGGCTGGATCAGGTGATCGAAAAGGCGGGGATGAATGTGAAGGACCTTCCCATGCGGCAGGTGATCACCTCCTTTGCCGGTCTCAGGGCCCATGAGGACGGCCACGAATTCATCATCCGGGAGCTTCCGGGAGCTCCGGGCTTTGTGGACTGCGCCGGGATCGAATCCCCGGGCCTTACCAGCTCCCCGGCCATTGGGAAAATGGTGGCGGAGATCGTAGAGGGGATCTTACACCTTCCGGAAAACACGGACTTTAACGGCGTCAGAAAGGGGATCCTGGACCCGGATACACTTTCAAAGGAAGAGCGGGCAGCGCTCATTAAAGAAAATCCGGCTTACGGAAACATCATCTGCCGGTGCGAGATGGTCACGGAGGGCGAGATCCTGGATGCCATCCACAGGCCCCTGGGAGCCAGATCCCTGGACGGGGTCAAGAGAAGGACCAGGGCCGGCATGGGACGGTGCCAGGCGGGCTTCTGTACGCCCAGGACCATGGAGCTGCTCCACAGAGAGCTTGGCATTCCCATGACGGAGATCACAAAATCCGGCGGGGAGTCCAGACTCCTTGTGGGAACCAGTAAAGATACCCTTGGAAAGGAGGATGCTTAAGATGAGAGAATACGATCTGGTCATCGTCGGCGGCGGCCCCGCGGGGCTTGCGGCAGCAGCGGCGGCAAAGGACAGCGGCATCGACAGCATCCTGATCCTGGAACGGGACCGGGAGCTGGGCGGGATCCTGAACCAGTGCATCCATAACGGCTTCGGACTCCATACCTTCAAGGAGGAGCTGACAGGACCGGAATATGCGGCCAGGTTCATTGAAAGGGTCCGGGAACGGAAGATCGAATATAAGCTGAACACCATGGTCATGGAGATCAGTCCCCAGAAGGCAGTGACGGCCATGAACCGGGAGGAAGGTCTGTTTGAGATCAAAGCCAGGGCTGTGATCCTGGCCATGGGCTGCCGGGAAAGATCCAGAGGAGCACTCAATATCCCCGGCTATCGTCCGGCTGGTATCTACTCTGCGGGAACGGCCCAGCGGCTGGTCAATATGGAAGGCTTCATGCCTGGCCGGGAGGTGGTGATCTTAGGATCCGGCGATATCGGACTCATCATGGCCCGGCGTATGACCCTGGAGGGCGCAAAGGTGAAGGTGGTGGCAGAGCTGATGCCTTATTCCGGCGGCCTTAAAAGGAACATCGTCCAGTGCCTGAACGATTATGGGATCCCATTGAAGCTGAGCCACACGGTGGTGGAGATCAGGGGAAAGGAACGGCTGACGGGGATCACCCTGGCAGAGGTGGACAAAAACGGAAAGCCCATTCCCGGCACAGAGGAGGACTATTCCTGTGATACTCTGCTCCTTTCTGTGGGACTGATCCCGGAAAATGAGCTGTCTGGCGGCATGGGCGTGGCCATGAACCGGGTCACCTCCGGCCCCAGGGTCAACGAGAGCCTGGAGACCAGCGTGGAAGGCGTGTTCGCCTGCGGAAATGTGCTCCATGTCCACGATCTGGTGGACTTTGTGTCAGAGGAGGCGGCGGCGGCCGGAAGACATGCGGCTTCCTATATAAAAGAGGGCCGGAAGGAAAATGCCAGGGAGATCGCCATAAACGCTGTGGAAGGCGTCCGGTATACGGTTCCCTGTACGATCTCGCCTGAACGGATGGAGGATACCCAGGTGGTGCGGTTCCGTGTGGGAAACGTTTATAAAAACTGCTGCATCGGCGTATACTTTGACGGGAAGCAGGTGATCCGGCGGAAACGGCCGGTGATGGCTCCCGGAGAGATGGAAGAGATCCGGCTGGAAAAGGAAAAGCTTCTCTTGCATCCGGAACTGAAAACCATTACAATTAAGGTGGAGGAGGCGTAGAAAATGGAGAGACGGGAACTGATCTGTATCGGCTGTCCCCTGGGATGCGCCCTTACGGTGTCCATGGAAGGGGCAGAGGTGGTCTCGGTCACAGGAAATACCTGCAAGCGGGGCGACGTGTACGCCAGAAAAGAAGTGACCAACCCAACCAGGATCGTGACCTCCACCGTGAAGGTCTCCAACGGAACGGCAGATATGGTGTCTGTAAAGACGAAGGAGGACGTGCCGAAGGAGAAGATCTTTGACTGTATGAGAGCGTTAAAGGATGTGACGGTCCAGGCGCCGGTCCATATCGGAGACGTGGTCCTTAAAAACGTGGCAGGAACCGGCGTGGACATGGTGGCCACAAAAAATGTGGACTGAAGGGAGCTGGGACAGAAGAAAGGAGAGGCCTATGACCATGGAGAAAAAGAACCTGGGGCTGGGAAATATGAACGGGATGACCGATCAGGATCACAGGACCTGCGGGATCAACGACATGAACTGCCTGGGAGGAGAGGAGAAGGAGCAGACTCTGAACGATATGAACGGGGTGAGCCGGGAGGACGAGACGAGCTGCAGTCTCAACGATATGAACTGTTCGAAAAAAAAATAAAACTATTGCAATTGCTTCTTGAGTGTGATATGATGTAAACGATAACATAAGTAACTGGCTGAAAAGAGTGGACGAAACAAAGTCCACTCTTTCGTTTTGTATCTTCTTTCCGGTCCGGAAAAGACACGCACGGACGCGGGGGAACAGCCGGTGCTGATAAAAAGAAAGGTGGTGGGATCGTGTCAAAACGGGAAGACTATGAGGCAAGGGTGGAAGCATTCTTACTGCCTGTCATGGAAGAAAATCATTTTGAACTGGTGGATGTGGAATATGTAAAGGAAGCCGGAACCTGGTATCTCAGGGCCTATATTGATAAAGAGGGCGGCTTTACGGTGGATGACTGCGAGATGGTGTCCAGACGTCTGGGCGACTGGCTGGATAAGGAGGACTTCATCGACGAAAGCTATATTTTAGAGGTCAGCTCTCCGGGACTTGGAAGACCCTTAAAAAAGGAAAAGGATTTTAAGAGGAGCATGGGCGAGCAGGTGGAGATCAAGCTCTACCGGGCCGTGGACCGTCAGAAGGACTTTACAGGGGCTCTTGCAGCCTATGATGAAAATACGGTCACCATCCGCTATGAGGATGGGTCAGAAAGTACATTCGACAGAAAAGATATTGCCTCAATCCGTCTGGCATTTGATTTTTAAAAGGAGGATAAAAGATGAACAAGGAACTGATGGAAGCAATGACGGTGCTGGAAAAGGAATATAACATCAGCAAAGACACATTGCTGGAGGCCATCGAGAATTCCCTTCTTACGGCATGTAAGAACCATTTCGGGAAAGCGGACAATGTGAAGGTGATCATTGACCGCGAGGGCTGCGACTATTCTGTTTATGCAGAAAAAGAGGTTGTGGAAAATGTGGAAGACCCGGTGACCCAGATTAGCCTTGCAGACGCGAGAATGAAGGGCGCGAAGTTCGACCTGGGCGATATTGTCCAGATTCCCATCGATTCCCATGATTTCGGCCGGATCGCCACCCAGAACGCCAAAAACGTGATCCTCCAGAAGATCCGTGAGGAGAGCCGGAAATCCCAGTTAAACGAGTGGCAGTGCCGGGAGAAGGAGGTAGTGACCGGTATCGTGCAGCGTTATATCGGACGGAACGTCAGTGTGGATCTTGGAAAGATCGACGCTATCCTGCCGGAATCCGAACAGGTAAAGGGCGAGGTATTCCAGCGCACGGAGAGGATCAAGGTCTATATCCTGGAGGTAAAGGATAATCCCAAGGGACCCAGGATCTCCGTATCCCGTACCCATCCGGACCTGGTGAGACGCCTGTTTGAGGCGGAGATCGCCGAGGTGCGGGACGGAACGGTCGAGATCCGCGCCATTGCCAGAGAGGCCGGTTCCAGAACGAAGATCGCAGTGAGCACCACAGACCCCAACGTGGATCCGGTGGGCGCATGCGTCGGCTTAAACGGAGCCAGAGTCAACGCCATTGTCAATGAGTTAAGAGGCGAGAAGATCGACATCATCAACTGGGACGACAACCCGGCATTCCTGATCGAAAATGCCCTGAGTCCTGCCAAGGTGATCTCCGTTGTGGCCGATGAGGATGCGAAGGAGGCACAGGTCATCGTTCCGGATTATCAGTTATCTCTGGCCATCGGCAAGGAAGGACAGAACGCAAGGCTGGCGGCGAGACTGACCACCTATAAGATCGATATTAAGAGCGAGACCCAGGCAAGGGAAATGGGCCTGTTTGATGCCCTGGAGTCCGGCGAATATGAAGACGGATTTGAAGGCGAGTTTGAAACTGAAGGCAGCTATGAGGTTCCCGCAGAGGAAGACTACCAGGAGGAATCCGAAGAATAGGAGAGAAGTGATCTTACAGTGAGTACGGAAAAAAAAGTTCCGCAGAGACAGTGCATCGGCTGCGGAGAAATGAAGAACAAACGGGATCTGATCCGGGTTTTAAAGACAACGGACGGTCAGATCACCATCGACGCCACTGGAAGGAAGAATGGGCGGGGTGCATATCTCTGTCCGTCCATGGACTGCTTAAAAAAGGCCGTGAAGGGAAAAGGGCTGGAGCGCTCCTTTAAGATGGCGATCCCCAAAGAGGTATATGAAAGTCTGGAAAAGGAGATGGAGCAGCTTGATCAATAAAAGCAGGGTTTTTGGCCTTCTGGGCCTGGCCGCCAAGGCGGGAAAGGTGCAGAGCGGAGAGTTTTCCACGGAGAAGTCCGTGAAATCCGGGAGAGCATACCTGGTCATTGTCTCGGAAGAGGCGTCGGAAAATACAAAGAAGAAGTTCCGGAATATGTGTACTTACTATGAGGTCCCCTATTTTGAATTCGGAAGCAAGGAGGAGCTGGGCCACGCCACCGGCAGGGAGATGCGTGCTTCCCTGGCTGTGCAGGACGCAGGCTTTTCCGAGGCCATGAAGAAACAGCTTTGTATGAACGGAGGTAGTGAGTGTGAGGGATAACGATTTAGCTAAGAACTTAGGAAAGACGAATAAAGAGGTTACAGATACGTTGCAGAAGAATAATATGGAAGAAAACAGCAGTATGACAAACGGAGCCGGAACCCAGCCCGCCGGCGAGAATAAGGAAGGGGCAGCTCCGGCCAAGAAGCGGATCGCAGCCGTATACCGTCCCCAGAACAGCACCCAGAAGGGCCGCGGCGGCAGAAGCCAGGGACAGGGAGCCAGAAACCAGAGATCCACAGGACCAGGCATGCAGGTGCGTCCTACAACCTCTGCTCCGGCCCAGAAGCCCAAGGCAGCTCCGGCGGAAGAGGTGAAGGAACAGACCACAGCTCCCGTCCAGGAGACAGAGATGGCTCCGGTGCAGGCCGCTTCCCAGACAGAGGCAAGGCCCCAGGGAAGCCGCCAGGGAGGCTATAACCGCGACGGCCAGAGAGATGGGAACCGTCAGGGAGGCTACAACCGTGACGGCCAGAGAGACGGAAACCGCCAGGGAGGCTATAACCGCGACGGCCAGAGAGACGGAAACCGCCAGGGCGGATATAACCGTGACGGCCAGAGAGATGGGAACCGCCAGGGAGGCTATAACCGCGACGGCCAGAGAGACGGAAACCGCCAGGGAGGCTATAACCGCGACGGTCAGAGAGACGGAAACCGCCAGGGAGGGTTTAACCGTGACGGCCAGAGAGATGGAAACCGTCAGGGCGGGTTTAACCGCGACAGCCAGAGAGACGGGAACCGTCAGGGTGGGTTTAACCGCGACGGCCAGAGAGATGGAAACCGTCAGGGCGGGTTTAACCGTGACGGCCAGAGAGATGGGAACCGCCAGGGAGGCTATAACCGCGACGGCCAGAGAGACGGGAACCGCCAGGGCGGGTTTAACCGCGACGGTCAGAGAGACGGAAACCGCCAGGGAGGCTATAACCGTGACGGCGGCCGTCAGGGAGGCTATGGCCGCGATGGCCAGAGAGACGGAAACCGTCAGGGAGGCCGCGACGGCCGCGGCGGACTGAACATCCCCAAGCCGTCCTTCGATACCCCCATGGCCCAGAAGCAGCAGAACACCAAGGCCAGCAAGAATGCTTATAAGAAAGAGCATGATGCCAGAAAGGACCGGGACGAGGAGTTAAGAGGCAAGAACGCCAAGGGCGGAAAGGGCGTTAAGGCTCCCGTGATGCAGCAGCCCAAGAAGGCTGAGGCCAAGGTGGAGGAGATCAAGACCATCGTGATCCCGGAGACCATCACCATTAAGGAGCTGGCTGAAAAGATGAAATTACAGCCCTCCGCCATCGTGAAAAAACTGTTCTTACAGGGGACCATCGTGACCATCAACCAGGAGATCGACTTTGAGAAGGCTGAGGAGATCGCCATGGAGTACGACGTTCTCTGTGAGAAGGAAAAGAAGATCAACGTGATCGAGGAGCTCTTAAGAGAGGAAGAGGAGGACGAGAAGGACATGGTTTCCAGACCGCCGGTCATCTGCGTCATGGGTCACGTTGACCATGGTAAGACCTCTCTTCTGGACGCCATCCGCCAGAGCAATGTGACTTCCAGGGAGGCAGGCGGCATCACCCAGCACATCGGTGCATATGTGGTAGAGGCCAACGGCCAGAGGATCACCTTCTTAGATACCCCGGGCCATGAGGCATTCACCGCCATGCGTATGAGGGGAGCCCAGGCTACGGACATCGCAATTCTTGTGGTGGCAGCCGACGACGGCGTAATGCCCCAGACCGTGGAGGCCATCAACCATGCCAAGGCCGCAGGGGTGGAGATCATCGTTGCAGTCAACAAGATCGATAAGCCCAGCGCCAATGTGGAGCGTGTAAAACAGGAGCTTTCCGAATATGAGCTGATCCCCGAGGACTGGGGCGGCAGCACCGTATTCGTTCCCGTATCCGCCCATACAAAGGAGGGCATCCCGGAGCTTCTGGAGATGATCCTCTTAACGGCAGAGGTGAAGGAATTAAAGGCCAACCCCAACCGGAAGGCCAGAGGTCTTGTGATCGAGGCACAGTTAGACAAGGGCAGAGGTCCCGTGGCTACTGTCCTTGTACAGAAGGGAACCTTAAAGGTGGGCGATTCCATCGCCGCAGGCTCCTGCTACGGAAGAGTCCGCGCCATGATGGACGATAAGGGCAACCGTGTGAAGGAAGCCGGCCCGTCCACTCCGGTGGAGATCCTGGGTCTCAACGACGTTCCCAACGCCGGCGAGGTATTTGTGGCTCTCCAGAACGAGAAGGAGGCCAGAAGCTTTGCTGAGACCTTCATCACAGAAGGAAAGAACAAGTTAATTGAAGATACAAAGGCAAAATTATCCCTGGACGATCTGTTCTCCCAGATCAAGGCAGGAAATGTGAAAGAGCTGCCCATCATCGTAAAGGCAGACGTACAGGGATCCGTGGAAGCAGTAAAACAGAGTCTTGTGAAGCTCTCCAACGAAGAAGTGGTGGTAAAGGTGATCCACGGCGGCGTCGGCACCATCAACGAATCCGACGTGACCCTGGCTTCCGCTTCCAACGCCATCATCATCGGCTTCAATGTGCGTCCTGACGCCACCGCCAAGTCCATTGCGGACCGGGAGAAGGTGGATATGCGTCTGTACCGCGTGATCTACCAGGCCATCGAGGATGTGGAGGCTGCCATGAAGGGCATGCTGGATCCCATCTACGAAGAGCAGGTGACCGGCCATGCCGTTGTGCGCCAGACCTTCAAGGCCTCCGGCGTGGGCACCATTGCCGGTTCCTATGTCCTGGACGGAAAGATCACCCGCGGCTCCAAGGCCCGCATCACCCGCGAGGGCGAGCAGATCTTCGAGGGACCGTTAGCTTCCTTAAAGCGTTTCAAGGACGATGTGAAGGAGGTCAACGCAGGCTACGAGTGCGGCCTTGTATTTGAAGGCTTCAACGACCTGAAGGAAGACGATATGATCGAGATCTATATCATGGTAGAGGTTCCGAGATAGTAAAGAAGGAGTATCATGAGAAAGAACAGCATTAAAAATACACGAATCAACGGGGAGGTCCAGAAGGCTCTGAGCGATATCATCCGCTCAGAGCTCAAGGATCCCAGGATCCATCCAATGACCAGCGTGGTCTTAGTCCAGGTGACGCCGGATCTGAAATACTGCAAGGCGTATATCAGCGTTCTTGCAGACGAGGAGCAGGCTAAGGACACCATCCGCGGCTTAAAGAGCGCCGAGGGCTTTATCCGGACCCAGTTGGCAAAGGCGGTGAACCTTAGGAATACGCCGGAGATCTCCTTTATCCTGGACCAGTCCATCGAATACGGAGTCCGCATGTCGAAGCTCATCGACGATGTGACAAAGGATCTGACGGACCGGGATGAGGAAAACGGCGAGGAGACAGAGGACGGCAGGTAAGGTCCTGCCCCAGGAAAGGAGTCTGCCCAGTGGGAATTCTGACAGATGTGCTGAAAGATAAAAAAACAGTGGCCATTTTAGGCCATGTGAATCCGGACGGGGACTGTATCGGTTCCTGTCTGGCCATGTATAATTACCTGACGGAAAACTACGGGGAGCTTAGGGTATCCGTATATCTGGAGCCCATGGGCGCAAAATTCGGATATTTAAAGGGCTACGGCCAGGTGAAACACGGATTTGAGCCGGAACGGACCTTCGATCTCTGCATTACCCTGGATGCCAGCGACGAAAAGCGCCTGGGAGAATTTGCTCCCTATCTGAAAACGGCGGCGGACAGCCTGTGCATCGACCATCACATCACCAACCAGGGCCTGGCCCGGGTCAATGTGATCGCCGGAAGCGCCAGCTCCACCTGCGAGGTCCTTTACGGCCTCCTGGACCAGGATAAGATCGGGAAGGCCGTGGCAGAGTGCCTGTACACCGGCATCGTCCATGATACGGGCGTGTTCAAATATTCCAACACCTCCCGGAGGACCATGGAGATCGCCGGATATCTGATGGACCAGGGGATCGATTTCCCGAAGATCATTGACGGAAGCTTTTACCAGAAGAGCTACGGTCAGACCAGGGTCCACGGCCAGGCCATGCTGGACAGCGTCCTTTTTGAGGACGGCCGCTGCATCTACACGGTGGTGACCCAGGAGGAGCTTAAGAAAAACGGCTGTACGGTGAAGTCCACCGACGGTATCGTGGATCTTCTCCGGTCTGTGACCGGAGTGGAGTGCGCCATCCTCCTTTATGAGACAGGGAATCCGTCGGAGTATAAGGTGAGCCTCCGGACTAATACGGAGCTGGATCTGAGCCGGATCGCCCTGGCCTTTGGCGGCGGCGGCCACAAAAAGGCCGCGGGCTGTACCATGACCGGTACAGTGGAGGAGATCATCCGCCAGGTGGACGGACAGATCCAGATCCAGTGGGGCGAAGAAAAAGAACAGACTGGGGTTTAAAATGTACGACGGCATCATAAACGTATATAAGGAAAAGGGCTTCACGTCCTTTGATGTGGTGGCTAAAATGCGGGGGATCCTGGGCCAGAAAAAGGTGGGCCATACGGGGACCCTGGACCCGGAGGCCGAAGGCGTCCTGCCGGTATGCGTGGGAAAGGGCACCAGGCTCTGCGACATGCTGACAGACCGGGACAAGACGTATGAGGCCACCCTGCTCCTGGGTATGGAGACCGATACCCAGGATACCACAGGGACGGTTCTTTCAGAAACGGACGCTTCCGGACTGACGGAGGAGGCCGTGCGGGAGGCCGTCTTATGCTTTGTGGGGGATTATGACCAGATCCCTCCCATGTATTCGGCTTTGAAGGTCAACGGAAGGAAGCTCTGCGATCTGGCCCGCCAGGGCGTGGAGGTGGAGCGGAAGCCCAGACCGGTGAAGATCTACGACATCACCATCCGTTCCATCCGGCTGCCGGAGGTGGTCATGACCGTTTCCTGCTCCAAGGGAACGTATATCCGGACCCTCTGTCATGACATTGGAGAAAAGCTGGCTGTGGGCGGGTGCATGAAAAAGCTCCTGCGCACCAGGGCCGCCGGATTCCGGATGGAGGACAGCCGGACCCTGGATGAGCTCCAGGCCCTGAAGGATACGGGCCGGCTGGAGGAGGCGGTGCTGCCGGTGGAAACTGTGTTTTCCGGTTATAAAGAGATACGGTCCGGGGATGCGTCCATGGACCGTCTTTTGAGAAACGGAAATCCCTTCCGCTTCCAGATGGACGGGGAAGACAGTCTTGAAGATCCCTTCCGGGTCTACGACAGCACGGGGCTGTTCATTGGTATTTACAGATTTTCTGAGGAAAAACGCATGTTTTATCCGGTAAAAATCTTTTTGTCATAAGGAGACGGCATGCAGTATATTGCAGAAACAAAAGAATTTCAGATCACAGAACCGACGGTGGTCAGCATCGGAAAGTTCGACGGCCTCCATGTGGGCCACCAGAAGCTGGTGAGGGAAATGGTCCGCTGGAAGGAAAAGGGCTTAAAGGTGGCGATGTTCACGTTTTCCACGCCGCCCCTGAGTCTGGTGGGCGGCCGGAAGCAGACCGTCCTCATGACCAACCGGGAGCGGATGGAGCTCCTGCGCTCGGCCGGGGTGGATTATCTGGTGGAATATCCCTTTGACCAGGAGGTATGCCACATGGCCCCGGAGCAGTTTGTAAAGGAGATCCTGGCGGGAAAGATGAACGCCAGGATCATCATCACCGGGCCGGACTGTCATTTTGGCTACAAGGCCGCAGGAGACAGGGCTCTTTTGGAAAAACTGGCGCCGGAATATGGCTACCAGTTTTTTGTGGTAGAAAAGGAACGGGATACAGACGGAGCCATCATCAGCAGCACCTATGTGCGGAAGATGCTGGAGGAGGGCGATGTGAAAAAGGCGGACCGGCTCCTGGGCTATGATTATTTCATCACAGGGACCGTGACCCACGGAAGATCCATCGGCCATAAAAAGCTCTACCCCACAGCCAACCTGCTTCCGCCGCCGGAAAAGCATCTGCCCAGATTCGGCGTCTATGTGACCCGGGTGACGGCAGACGGGAAGACCTACGGCGGCCTTACGAACATTGGGAAAAAGCCCACGATCCAGGGAGAGAATCCTGTGGGAGTGGAGACGTATCTCTATGATTTTGATGGAGATCTTTACGGAAAGGAGATCCGGGTGGAGCTTCTGGATTTTATACGGCCGGAGATGCGGTTTGATTCCATCGGCCAGCTAAAGGCCCAGCTGGATCATGATATAGGAAAATGCCGGGAGATCTTCCGGGATTCCTGGACTGTCCAGGAGAAAGGAAAGGCGGATGGGTAAAAAACAGATCGGAACGTATTGCGTGATCGGGCTCATTGCTGCGGCGGTGTGCCTGTTTTTGAAGAATGCGGACAGGATCGCATCTGTGTTCTCCCTGGCATTTTCGGCGGCAGCTCCCCTGCTGGTGGGCTGCGTCATCGCCTACGTGCTCAATATCCTGTTAAAAAGGATCGAGCGGTTCTGGTTCCCGGGCACAAAGCGGAGGTTCCTCATAAAGCTCAGACGGCCGGTCTGCATCCTGTTATCATTCCTGGCCCTGGTGCTTATCATGGCCGGAGTGGTGTATCTGGTGGTTCCAGAGCTGGTTTCCAGTATCCGGCTGGTGACAGATGAGATCCCGCCGGTGATCGAGGAGATCCGGCTGTGGGCCATCGCCCATCTGGAGGAAATGCCGGAGATCCAGACGTACCTGGAAAATGCAGATATCGACTGGAAGAACATGATGGAGAAGGCTGTGAACATCCTGCTTACAGGAGCCGGAGGGATCTTCAATTCCGTTGTGCTGGTATTTTCCAAGGTCATCGGAACGGCAGCCCGGTTTATGATCGGTTCCATTTTTGCCGTTTACCTGTTAAGCTCCAAGGAAAAGCTGGCATCCCAGGGCGACCGGATCATGCGGGCCTATCTGCCGGACCGGGTGCGGAATACAGTCTGCTACGCCCTTAAGACGCTTCATGAGGTGTTCACCAGCTTCATCGTCGGCCAGTGCATGGAGGCAGTGATCATCGGAACCCTCTGTGCCCTGGGAATGACTCTGCTCCGGTTCCCCTATGCGGTGATGACCGGCGCTGTGGTGGGCGTTACAGCCTTGATCCCGGTGGTGGGCGCATATATCGGCGCGGCTGTGGGTGCATTTATGGTATTTACGGTGAATCCCATCCAGGCGGTGGGCTTTATCATCTTCCTGGTACTGCTCCAGCAGCTCGAAGGAAACCTGATCTACCCAAGAGTGGTGGGCTCGTCCATCGGCCTTCCGGGCATGTGGGTCCTGGCGGCTGTGACCATTGGCGGCGGCGTGCTGGGCGTAGGAGGAATGCTCCTGGGAGTACCTCTGGCGGCAGCGGCGTACCGCTTCCTGGGCGACGGTGTCCAGAAACGGCTGAGATCCTAGGGAACCGGGAAGTTTAGGAAGGAAATTATGGAAGAAAAGAAGGAAAGAGAAGGAGAGGCGGAAAGCCTTTCCCCGGAAACGCCCCAGACCGGAAGGCTCCGGGGAAGGAGCCGGAAACGGACGGACGCTCCGGAAGGGAAGAAAAAGGCCGGCCGGATCGCTCTGGCAGCCGTCATTGGGACCGCCGTCCTGGCGGCGGCCGGGGCCGGATATTACTTCCTGGAAACGGGAAAGTATAAAACGGCGTTTTTCCCCAACACGACCATCAATGGCATAGACGCCTCCGGAAAGACCGTGGAGGAGGTCAAAAGCCTGATCGAGTCCGGGCTTTCCGGCTATACTCTGACGGTCCAGGCCCGGGACGGGGCCAGCGGGACCATTGGAACCGAGGAGATCGGCCTTCATTCAGAATTTGACGGCAGTCTGGAAAAGCTTCTGGAGGAGCAGGAGCCGGGCCAGTGGATCCGGTATCTGAAGGAGGGGCCGGCTCATGAGATCCGTACCATGATCGCCTTTGACGGCGAAAAGCTGAAGGAAGCGGTCCGGGAATTTCCGTTTATGGATCCGGATCAGATGAGGGAACCGGAAAATGCCCGGATCTCCGAGTATGACAGCGGGACCAGGAGCTACTCGGTGGTTCCGGCAGTCCAGGGAACGGAGCTGGTGGAGGAACAGGTGGAGAAGGCAGTGGCCGCGGCCATCGTAAGTCTCTCAGATCAGGTGGACCTGGATGCAGAGGGCTGTTATACAAAACCGGCGGTGGATGAGACAGACGAGGGGCTCAACGCGGCCGCAGCAGAGATGAACCGGTATGTGGGCGCGGTGGTGACCCATACCTTTGGGGATGCCAGGGAAGTGCTGGACGGAGATACCATCAGCCAGTGGATCACAGTGGACGGAGGAAACGTCACGCTGGATGAAAGCCAGGCGGCCGCTTACGTAAAGGAACTGGCGGGAAAGTATGACACAGCCTATAAAACAAAGACCCTGAAAACGTCCTACGGAAAGGATGTGACCATCTCCAGAGGCCATTACGGCTGGAAGATCAGCCAGGCGGCGGAGACGGCGGCGGTGCTCTCCATCATAAAAAACGGAGAGCAGCAGACCAGGGAGCCGGAATACAGCCAGAAGGCTGCCAGCCGCGGGGCCAATGATTACGGCAGTACATATGTGGAGATCAATCTGACTGCCCAGCATCTGTATTTTTATAAAAACGGAGAGCTCCTGGTGGAAACAGACTTTGTATCCGGCAACGAATCCAGAGGCTGGGCCACACCGGGCGGCGCGTATCCGCTGACCTATAAGCAGAGGAACGCCACGCTGCGGGGAGAGGGCTATGCCACGCCTGTATCCTACTGGATGCCCTTCAACGGCGGGATCGGCCTTCATGACGCCAGCTGGAGAGGAAGCTTCGGCGGGACGATCTATAAGACCGGCGGCTCCCACGGCTGCATCAACCTTCCGCCTAAGGCGGCCAAGACGATCTTTGAAAACATCTCCCAGGGAGATCCGGTGCTCTGCTACCACCTGGCCGGTACAGAGTCCAAAAAAACGGCTCCGGCGGAAAAACCGGCAGCAACCACTGCGGCCTCCACAGCCGCCTCCACGGCTGCGCCGGGGACCACGGCCGCACCGGCAC